>Ga0209530_1000166_pt1 | contig 58374 bp, 49 predicted proteins | sample BlaSpr_A8_Ref_O1_FD_187987 | JGI IMG/M metagenome (GOLD analysis project Ga0209530, IMG submission 187987) | Forest soil microbial communities from Thunder Bay, Ontario, Canada - Black Spruce, Ontario site 2_A8_Ref_O1 (SPAdes) (version 2) | ecosystem: Environmental > Terrestrial > Soil > Boreal...
CTTCGAAGACACTCAGTTGTCGCTGGAAAGCAGGGCACTCTCCTACTGCTTACAAACCCATGATCTGGAATCCTGAGTCCACGTAAAGAACATTGCCGGTGACGCCGCGGCCCAGATCGCTCGCCAGAAACACGGCTGCGTCGGCAACTTCGGCTGGATTGGTATTGCGGCGCAACGGTGCGTGCTGTTGAACGAAATCGAGAACCTTGGAGAAGTCCTTAATTCCGCGCGCGGAAATCGTTTTGATGGGGCCGGCTGAAATTGCATTGACGCGAATTTTGCTGGCTCCCAATTCGCTCGCAAGATATTTCATGGACATTTCGAGTGCAGCTTTGGCTACACCCATCACATTGTAATTGGTGACCACGCGCGTGGAGCCCAGATACGTGAGGGTCATAATCGCGCCCCCGTCGGTCATCAGCGGCGCGAGCGCTTTGGAGACAGCTACCAGCGAATAGGCGCTGACGTCGAGCGCCAGCTTGAACCCGTCGCGCGAGGTATTCACAAAAGGCTGGTTCAAATCCTCATGATTCGCGAATGCAAGACAATGAACAACCACGTCGAGCTTTCGACCCTCGGCTTTCAGCGAGGCTGCGAGACCATCAATGTCGGACTGCAGCTGTACGTCGCAGGGATAGTAATTGCTCACCCCGAGTTCGTTTCCGAGTTCCTCCACCGTGGGCTTCGCGCGCTCATTCTGGTGGGTCAGCAGAAGCGTGGCGCCCTCGCGCACGAACGCCTGCGAAATCGCGTGAGCGATGCTCCATTTATTCCAAACGCCCAGGACGATTGCTGTTTTTCCTTCCAGTAGTTTTGGCATGGTCCGCCATTTTACCCGGAATTGGGGGTTTCGGAGCTATGTTCTGCATCGCACACCAATGCGACGCCTTCGGGCCGCTCAATGAGCGTGGATCCAGCGAATCACTTCCCTCACGATATCCGCGAGATAGGGCCAAATGACTGCGACGATTGCGAGGACAGAAGCGGCCAGTTTTTTAGAGGGCTTTGCAATTCCGCCCACTGCTGCGCCAGGCTGGTGGATGGCGCAGAAGCCTCCCTTGGTCGCGCGCCTGCCGCAGCGTTGGCCGCGGGGGCCAAGATAAAGGCAGGGGCCTTGATCAGCGCCGCTGGAGGGAGCGCCCGGGGCGGGCAGCGTTTTGATACCAAAGTCGTCAGTGTAATCGCCGGTTTCGTCGATCGACCCAATGCCGAATTCGCGGCCGGAGTCGTTGCTGTCGCGAGAAGCATTAACGGTTAAGACTCGTTCCATTGCGCCCGGCATTTTTCCTCGGATAGAGTGAATGTGGAATCGAGTTCCTGCGTCTGCCAAAGGATCAGGATACTTCGCATTCGTATGCCCGAAACCTATATTGCGCCCTCGCCCGCCCATCCGGCTCGGATGAAGCTCGAGCCTTATACTGCCGAAATCCGCCTGGGCAGCATTACCGTGGGCGTTGACAACATACATTATGACGTCTTTCTGAGCCCGCGATTCGTCGAATTCATCCGTAAATATCTGCTGGACCTGGTGCGCCAGACGGTGAATATCAGCCTGGTGTACGGCAACGACCGCAAGCAGTCGGGTACGCCCGAGCACGCCGCTTTCCGAAAGATGTTAATCGAGATTCTGCAGGCCTCCATCACGCGCGCAAAATTCCAGCAGTCCATCGAAACCGATCTTCTGCACCAGCTCGCGCTGCTGAAACACATCACTTCCGAATTGGGGAATCAGTTTTCCAGCATCCTGGTGGAATGCAAGGAATGGATTCGCAGCCGCGGCGAACTTTTTGAACACAGCGAGCAGGCGCATGTGATGCGCTCAAAGATCGCCGAAATCCAGGCAGACAAGAAAAATATTTACAGGGCAGTCGGTGAGACGGTCTGCCGGGTTTGGCGCGATGTGGAAGAGGGCACGCTTTCGAAATCGCGCCGGGCGCTTTTCGGCGAAGATTTCCACGAGACTTACGAGCTGCTGCAAAATCGTTTTCTTTTCGTTGATAGCGGCAACGACGATCATCTTTTCCTTGAGCACTACGTGCTGATGGGGAATTTTGTGAATGACCCCGATCGATTTGAAATCTTCGACGGATTGCTGCTCGATCTCGTGCGGGATCTCATCCTGACCGGGGACAGCTCGGAAGATTTCAGCAAGGCTCGCAAGGCCCACGAGCGTTTGCTGGAGCAGGCGCGGTTGCTGCGGTCCGAGATGGCGCACGTCGAAGAAGAACAGGAAGAACTCGCCGGCCGCTCCGGGGATAGCGGTGAAGGCTTTCCGTGGCTCTTCAAGCGCAAGGGCGCATCTGCAGAGTCCCACGGTGAGCGCGCAAACCTGCATGAAAAATCCTTCTCGTTGGAATCGAAGCTCGCAGAGATGGGTTCTCAGATCGAAGTTGCCAAACAGCGCATGAACTTCCTGACCGAGGAACATCGAAATCGGCTGGGCGACTATTTGAATCAGCCTGAAAATGCACGGAGACTTTTTGATGCGCAAGCGCCTGCGGGGAAGGGAGAAGCACCTGCAGCCACTCGTGCGCAGCTTCTCCAAGAGTGGGTGCACCGTTTGGAGGAGCGCGATCTGCTTTTCCACGTGCTGGCGAGCTACGAGCTGAGAAAAATCTATTCGGATTATTGTCCGCCGGTCCACTTGCAGGCCCTGAAGAAAGCTCTGGTGAACCGCGAAGAAGCGAAGCGCGTGGAGGCGATCCTGGAGCAATTTCCGGCGCGTAAGATTTCGATGAAGCGTCTGGAGGACGCCTCGCGCTCGATTCGCCGCAGCACGCCGGAAGAGCAGTCATCTACCGCGCTTCAATTTGCGAAAGATTTGATGCGTTTTCGCCGAGACCGCCGGAACTATCAGCAGGTCGCAGCCTGGATGGAACGAATCAACTTGGTGCGTTCGGAGCGCGCTCGCGAGCTTTCTCGCGCGAACAAGAGCCTGTACGAATTCTTGCATCCCGATGAAGGCCGTCCGGCCGAGGATCCCGTCATCAATCACACGGTGATCAAGGCCGACGTGCGCGGGTCCACCGGCATCACCAAGGATTTGCTTGCGCGCGGCATGAATCCCGCTTCGCACATCAGCATGAACCTGCACGAACCGGTGAAACGCATCCTGGAACGTTACGGCGCCGCCACCGTATTCATTGAAGGGGACGCCATCATCCTGGCCATTTACGAAACGGAGGCTACGCGGGCCACGACGCGCGGTGTGGCGCGAGCTTGCGTCCTGGCGCGCGAAATTCTTGCGGTAACGCAGAGTTACAATCAGCGAGCCAATGCCTCCGGCCTTCCTGCACTGGAACTTGGGGTGGGTGTTGCGTTCCAGGATTCCGCGCCATCTCTTTGGACCGACGGCGATTCAAAGATTATGATTTCCCGCGCGCTGAATCTTTCCGACCGTCTCTCCAGTTCCTCAAAAATAGCGAAGCGACTTTTTCAGAAAAATCCCGCGCCATTCAACGTGTACCTGCTGCAAACTCTGATGGAGGATGCGGAAGCGGATGAAGGCGAAGAACTGCTTGTGCGCTATAACCTGAATGGGATTGAAATTAATGAAGAGGGATTCAACAAGTTGAACGCGGAGATTGCGCTCGCGCCCATGGGTGGCAATTTTCCAATGCCCTGGGGCAAAGAACGAGTTCAGCTTTATTTCGGCGAAGTTCCGCTAGGCGATTCACTGGAGCCTATCGTCATCCGCAAAGGCTTCGTTCGCCAGCTATTGCCCGGCGCAAAAATTGGCGCGCAGGGGAATCGCCCGTACTACGAAGTTTGCACGGACCCAAAACTGCTTGACCTCGCTCGCAAAAAGTTTGCCGTCGGCTCCCCGAAAAGTTGAAGGCTGTTCGCCGTACGCTTATAATCCCACGACGGAGGCGCACGGGGCCCGGTGGTCCTCGCAGCCTTCAAAGCTGCCGTTCGAGCCCTTCGCGGGCTTCGAAGGTGGGTTCGACTCCCACTCGCTTCCGCCACCTGCATTTGGATTGAGTCGCACAACCGCATACGCCCCTGTCCGTTCGTACAGTTCGTAATTGACCACTCAATTCTCCGATACACGCTACGTCTCCCTGACCTGCACTCATACTGAGAAAAGAAATGTACTTCTGAGAACTTGAGAGGTCATCATGCGCGGAAAACTTTCTCCAATTTTCTTCATCTTGATCGCGGTTGCGGGGGCGTTCGTTGGCACGGCCGCGGGCCAAGCCGCATCTCCGAGTGAAACGGCGACGTCCGCAAACTTAGTCACTGCGGCACCGCTTTCGGGAAAGCCCGGCCAGATCCCGTCGAAGGCCACAAGCGCGCAGGCCAACGCTCAAGACCTCTCAGCGCAAGCGGGCCAGCCGATGTCGCTAGGCGAAGTCGCCCGTCTGGCGCGCGCGAAAAGGAATAGCCAAGCCAAAGCGGTCAAAATATTTGACGAGGAAAATATGCCGAGAGCGCCCATCAGCGCAGGCGAAAAGGCTCCCGAGTTTTCGGACGTTGGCTCGTCAAGCGGCGGCAAGGTTACTATCCTGGACTTCTGGGCCACATGGTGCGGTCCTTGCCGCCATGCATTGCCCGGACTGAAGCAGCTGCAAGCGGTTTACGGCGGCGACCAGGTAGAGGTTGTGAGTATCAGCGAAGATGAGGACGAAGGCGAGTGGCGCGCTTTCGTCTCACAGAACCAGATGAATTGGACGCAGCGACTGGACTCGAATCATCAGATCATGCGCCAGTATGGAGCAAGTTCTCTGCCGACTTACGTGTTGATTGGAAGAGACGGCACAGTCCTTCAGCAATATGTGGGAGACGATCCAGACGAGCCCATCATCGAACGCATGGGCCAGGACCTGAAGAAAAGTCTGGAAGGAAAATCATAAATCAGCCGGCTCACTCGGTCGAGGCTGGAAAACTAGATGCGTCTTGTACTGGCACTAGAGAGCAATCGTGCCAAGCTTCCGAATGCAATCGCAGCCAGCAGCAGTACGATGGGATCAATGGGCAGGCGGTAACGAGGCAAAACGAGAGTTAAATAGTAAGCCCAGGGAAAGACTACTGGAAAGACGGCGGCGGGAAACGCGTACACGCTACGGCGGCGGAATAAAATTACGATACCGAGCAGCGCTCCCATCGTGGCCATCACGTTGAAGAGCAGCACGAAACGAAACCACACAGACGGAACATTCAGCAAATCTTTCACCGGAGTTGGAGTGCCGCCGGACCAAACTGAGATAATACGATTTCCGATCAAATGTGCTTCGCGCGCGGGATGAGCGGTCATATATTCAACGGCTTGTTGCTGCTTCTCCTGCATGTAGGCGGTTTCACCCATTTGGATGTATTTCGCACGCTCGCCCGTGTTGTAAATCGGGTGAAGCTCGGCGCGGAAGATGTCCTTGGTGTCGTCGTTGTTCCCGAGCCACAACTGCAAACCAAACCCTGAACGGAGCGGTACGAAGGTGTGAAAGATTTCGTAGTTGCGGATCGTCCATGGCACGCAACACAAGACAACGATTCCGATTGAAAGTGCAAGGCGGCCGAACCAAGGGCGCCGCTGTTTGTGACTACGGTACGCCACCCAGCCGAGCAGAAGGGGCAGAAGGGCTGCCAACGTGGCGTTGGTCATTAAGGTGATGCCCCAGAGCAGTCCGTAGGCGCACCAGTCGCGCACGCGGCTCGATTCAGCCAGCGCTAGTGTTGCACAAAATATAGCGGCCACTAAGAGCGCCGAGAGCGATGCGTCCCACATGCTTTGTACTGGAATGAGGATTGCGTTGGGAAAAACGGCCCATAGCCACGCGGCTCCCGCAGCTACGCCCACGCCACCGAGTCGTTCGCCGGCGAAGAAAATCGGCAAACAAGTTAGCGTGGCAAATAAAATGTTCAACAAAGCAGCAACGATAAATGAGTGGAATGTGTAGCTCCCGAAAGTGCGGAAAATGCCCGCAAGCAGCAGGGGATAAATCGGTGGAAGCCACGCTGTTGGGCCGGTATCCACGCGAAAGGGCGAACTGAACCCGTTTCCAACGGCGAGCGAGTGTGCAATGTTGCCGGATTCGAACAGAAACGGGACGACGGCGACGGCCTGCTGCGGATGCTCGTGAGTGTAATTCCAGAGATACCCGACCCTTAGGAGCAAGGCAATTGCGAGGATGATCCACAGCGACGTTGCCACAGCGCGAAAGCCTATTTTCATATTGTAAATGTCGATATTCGATGTGCGGGCAAATCCAAAATTGTACGCAGTCCGGCAAATTCTAGGTGCATCACAGGCCGGTCACAATCACTTTCTCTTCGCGCGAAACTGGGGATGCCTGCACTATACTAGCAGCGCGGACGGCGGTCGCGGCCAGAGCGCTGGCTGCCGATCGCGATTCGCGCGGAATTACTTCCATGCGCAAGAAAAAGCTCGGAATAAGGATTGAGAAGGAAGCGCGCCGCCGCGCGCGAGCGGGAATTGGGATGCCACCAGCGGCGCGGCTAATCCCCGACAAGCGCAATAAACCTCCGAAACACAAAAAGACTCCGTTGGATTCAGGAAGAGCTTGAGTCTGGTTTCCTCTGTCTCGCCGGAGTCATAGGTTCACACGGAACCTAGTTTTTCGAGCCTCAGCCGTGTTTAGTTTCGGGAATCACTTCTCCGCGTTTGAAGAGCGGCTCGGCTGGTTTGCCGACGGCGTGCGCCGCTTGCGCCGCCATTGCCTCCAGATCGGTTTTGGAGAACCCTACACTGGTTGATTGTATTCGTCCGTCTGAACTGATCCAAAACATGGTCGGCACGTTGGTCAAGCCATACTGATTTGACACGGGGTAGCCGTGCTCATCGATTAGCGCGGGAAATTGCACGTCGTATTCCCGGCAGAAATCACGAGTGTCTCGCTCGTCGTCCTGCGAAATTCCCAGCAAAGAGAATTTCGCGCCGCCATACTTCTGATGCAAACGTTCAAGGAACGGCATGGTGAACTGGCACGTCGGGCAACTGACCTTGAAGAACGCAGCGAGGACTGGGCCCCGCTTCAATGTTTCGGCGAGCGATAGTCTCTTGCCGCTGAAATCTGCCAGAGAAATCGGCGGAGCGGTTTTTCCGCGCGGTAAAGCCGCCATAGTTTTCCCTCCGCGAAGTGTCCGTATGTAATTTCTAAAACCCATGTGCCACCGATCGATTTCCTAAAGACTGAGTCAGGCTCAGTGGATATTCCGTGTTTTCTTTCCCACGTAATCCATCAGCAGGTACTGCCCAAGAGTGTACGGTGTGGTGAAGTATGCCTTGCCACGGCAGAGCTCCGTAATTTTCTGCACGAAGTGGACGAGACTGTAATCGCTGGCAAGCATAAAGGTGTTGATCAGAATGCCGGCGCGTTTGCACTTTGCCACTTCCTCGAGCGTTTGCGTAACCACGAGCGGGTCGAGCCCGAAGGCATTCTTGTAAATGCGGCCGTCCTCGAGCGTCAATGCCGAGGGCTTGCCATCCGTAATCATGATGATCTGGCGCATGTCCTTCTTCTGTCGCGACAAAATTCTCTGCGCCAAACGCAGTCCTTCGCGCGTATTGGTGTGGTACGGTCCCACCTGCACGCGCGCCAGTTTGCCCAGAGGAATTTCCTCCGCGCTGTCATGAAACAGCACGCAGTGCAGCGAATCGCCCGGATATTGCGTGCGAATCAGGTGTGAGAGCGCCAGCGCGACGCGTTTTGCCGGAGTGAACCGGTCCTCTCCGTACAAAATCATACTGTGGCTGCAATCGAGCAGCAGAACGGTGGCGCAGGAACTCTGGTATTCGCACTGGTGCACCATCAGGTCGGGGTAATCAAGCTCGATAGGAATGGTCGCGCCATTGCGCTGCACGGCATTGAAAAGTGTTCCGCTAATGTCCATGTTAAGGGTGTCGCCGAATTCATACTGCTTCGAAGAGCCGCCAGACTCCACGCCGGTGGCCAGATCGCGCGTGTCGTGCCGGCCAAAGCTGCTCTTGCCCAGCGAGGCGAGTAGATCCTTCAGGGTTTTGAAGCCGAGAAAATCGAGGGCCTTGTCGGTGATCTCAAATCGGGCTTCCGTGTGAGGCTGCTGTTCTCCAACTTGGCCACCAGGTGTTTCCGTGGGAGGCGGCGTGACCTGTGCTGTCTGGTTCGGCTGCGAAATGTAACCTTCCGCTTCCATGCGCTGGATGATTTGCTCGATCAGGTCGCGCAACTCCTGGTTTTGCGACAAGTCCGGATTCTGGAGCATTTGTTCCATCATCTCGGGCGGCACAAGGTCGCCTTCTTGCAGAGCGTGCAAAATCGCCTCGCGCAAGTCATCCATGATTTGCTCGCGCGAACGCTCGCTGTCCATCTCATAAATCCCATACTGAGATTCAAACCCACTTTGAAGCAGGTAGTCCGAGAGACGGCTCATCAATTCTTGCAGGTCGATGTCGTCTGCGGCGCCGGGCGCGTATTTTGAATAGCGAACGTATTTCATACAATTCTCTCAGCGAAATCTAATTGAACTGCCGTCGCGGCATCCGGCTGGATGGTTCGCGAGGATCGCGCGGCTCGGAAGTCTTACGGGCATCGGCGAAGTAGCCGCGCTCTTCGCTACGGCTAATGCGTTTATGCGCCCACAGCCCTTCGAGAATGAACTCCGCCGCACTGGTGACGACGGCAGGATCGTCCTTTGCGCCCACATCGAGGGCGGGCAGATTGTCAAAGAGTCCTTGGATTTTTTTGAGTTGCGCCATCAGCTCCGCACTGGAAGCGTTCACAGGCACCTTGAGTTCGCCGCCGAGTTCGAACCACTGCACCACGGGTTGGAAATTTGCGCCGGTGAAATACTTGGTGAAAGTCTTGCCCACTGCTGCGCGAATAAGTTCGCGCGCTATATTCTCGGCCCCGCGAAGCTCGCCCTCGTACTCCAATTCAAATTTGCCGGTCATGGAGGGAATCGCGGCATACACGTCCGAAACGCGCGCGATAGCCTTGGAGTCATGGCTCCGTATGGCCCTTTGTTCCGCGCTGCTCAGCACGTTCTCGAGTGTGCTGATCGGGAGGCGCTGGCTCACCCCCGACCTGCGGTCAATGCGCTTATCCTCGCGGGCCTGGAACGCAATTTCCTCCACCACCTCGCGAATGTAATCCGGCAATTCGGCGGTTCGTTTGGCCTCACGCTTGGTCCATGACTCCTGCGTTGTTATGGACATGCCTTCGGCGAGCGTGGCGGGATAATGTGTGCGAATCTCAGAACCGATGCGATCTTTCAGCGGCGTGATAATTTTCCCGCGAGCAGTGTAGTCCTCAGGGTTCGCAGTGAACACGAGGAGAACATCGAGAGCCATGCGGACCGGGTATCCCTTAATCTGCACATCTCCTTCCTGCATGATGTTGAAAAGGCCGACCTGAATCTTTCCGGCCAGGTCCGGCAGCTCGTTGATGGCGAAAATTCCGCGATTGGCGCGGGGAAGCAAGCCGTAGTGAATAGTCAATTCGTCGGAAAGATTTCGGCCGCCGCGGGCGGCTTTGATGGGATCAACGTCGCCAATCATGTCCGCGATCGTCACATCCGGAGTGGCTAGCTTTTCCACGTAGCGGTGCTCGCGGCCGAGCCAGCCTACAGGCGTAGCGTCTCCTTCGGACGCAATGCGTTCGCGGCAAGCGCGGCAGAGCGGGGCGTAAGGATTGTCGTGAATCTCGCAACCTTCGACGACAGGCACCTGCGCGTCCATGAACCCGGACAGTCCGCGCAAGATCCTCGATTTGGCCTGCCCGCGCAGGCCAAGCAATATGAAATGGTGGCGTGAGAGTAGGGCATTGATGATTTGCGGGATCACCGTATCGTCGTAGCCGTGCAGACCCGCGAAAAGCGGCTCGCCCTTTTCCATCTTCTGCAGCAGATTTTCGCGCAGTTCTTGTCTCACCGACCGGTGCGCGACTTTCTCTTCCGACCAATTGCTTCGGCGAAGTTCGCCCAGAGTCTTTGGCAGCGAAGTCATGAGGGCCCCATTTATTCCAAGAAGATCCGGCGCCGGAAATCAGCGCTCGACACTCATTATAGAGGAACGTGAGGCGCGAGCATAATTTCGTTTGGCGGGACCTAATTTAGGCCGTGGCCGTTTCCGCCTGCAATTTTCCGCAAGCGCTGCCTTTGCGCCAGTTGTGGCAGAAGCTCGTTGATTCGGAGCAATAGAAAAGCCTGGCGAGCGCTCTCTTCGGGAATCTCAAGCAGGTTCTGTTTCGCCTCCAGCTCGAGCGGCAAACGCGCTGCCATTTGGAATGCAAGTGAAAGCTCGGTGTCGCGGCTGGACACGACCCAAGGCTGGCCGAAAACAAGGTTGTGGCAGATCTGAAACCGTTCGATCAATTGTGCTTCCTGCTCGGAATCTTGGGGAAGAATATCTTCAGGCAGGTAATCCGCGATGGCCTCCTGGTATTCTTTTTCATTCAGCACTTCGATCAGCCGAAATAACGCGCGTCCTTCACAGAGGATGTCTACGCGCCCGTCCGGATATTCTTTCAGTTTCTCCACAATTTCCGCGGTGCATCCGATTTTTGCGAGTTCCGTTCCGGCAGCTAGAATAATTCCGAATTCGATTTTCTCATTGATGCAGCGAGCAAGCATGATTCTGTAGCGCGGCTCGAAAATGTGTAGAGGGAGCGGCATGCCGGGGAAGAGAACCACTTCGAGCGGAAACAGGGGTATGCGCGTGGGTCTCATGGTGTGCGGCCTGTATCCCGAAAGCGTTCAGCGCAATAACGCCAGCGCGGCTTGCATTTCATCTCGGGCATGCATATCGCCGGCGTTCTGGGCGACGACGACTCCATCTGAAAGCAGCTTGCGTGCTTCGTCGAGCCGCCCGATTCGCGCCAAAAATTGGGCAAACTGATAATATCCCGCCACATAATTCGGATTCGTTTCGAGAAGCTTCTTGAAGTTCTCGTTGGCGGCTTCGTCCTGGCCGGTCTTGGCGCATTCAAGCGCCAAGCCGTAACGCGCGAACGCATCCGTCGGTTTATCAGCAACAAATTGCTCCAGAATTTCCCGCCGCGACTTCTGTGTTTGGGTCATAGGTTGGAAGCGAGTATTATAGCGGGGTTAAAGACGCTCGCCAAGCGCTGAGCGCGTGCAAAATCCCGGGAGCATTTCGCGAATGCCCAAGCTGACAAAACCAAATGGGGCCAAAGAAGAAAGGCCGGCATCGCATTCGCAGCTTCCCGGCAAGCCGGTGAGCGCTTCGATGTCCGAAATGGTCGAAGCAGTGCTTCCGAACGACGCGAACGCCTTAGGTAACATGCTGGGCGGACGAGTGATGCACTTCATCGACATTGCCGGTGCACTGGCGGCCCATCGCCACTCGAACAGCCATGTTGTAACCGCGTCGGTGGACTACCTCGATTTCAGGTTCCCAATCAGCGTGGGCGAGATCATCGTGCTGAAATCCAGCGTGAACAGGGTATTTCGAACCTCGATGGAAGTGGGCGTGAAAGTGTTTTCGGAAAATATTCTGACCGGTGAGCGCAAACACACCAGCAGCGCGTACGTCACCTTCGTGGCCATCGATTTGAACCGGCAGCCGCACGAGGTTCCTCCGCTGATCCTCGAAACGGAAGACGATCGGCGGCGATTTCGCGAGGCCGGCGAGCGGCGCCGCGTGCGCTTGAACATGCGCCACAAACGGCCGCTCTCGGATGCTTAATCGGCCCGCTGTTGTTGTCATCCGGACCGTTACGGCTCAGGCTTTGGCCTGCAAATAATTTTGAACTGCTTCCGCGGTTTGAAATCCGTTTTCCACACACTTGCCGACGGCCGGCCCTTCCAGATAATTTCCGGCGAAGAATATTCCAGGCAGCAGGCGCTCCGCATCACGGATCGCTTCCACCACGTGCCCATGTCCCAGGTTGTATTGGGGCAACGCTCGCGGGTATTTCCACACGGCGGATGTTACGGGCGAGCCGATAATTTTCAATATGTGTTCGTTCTCACTTTGAATGATTTTCGCGATTTCTCCTTCAGGCTCGGCGGCAATGTCCGGATTCGTAGCGCCGCCGGTAAAGCTCGTCAGAGTCACAGCCCCTCGGGGAGCTCGGCCCGGAAAAAGTGATGAGTTCCAAACTGTGCCGAGGGTGTGCAGTTTTTCGCTTCTCGGAACAAGAAAACCGAACCCGTTTATTGGTTCGCCGACCTGCTGCTGATAATAGCCGGCCGCAACGACGGCTACAGGAGCATAGGCGATCCCGGAGAGCGTATGGCCGAGGTGCTCCGAGATCGGTTTGATTAGGTGCGCTGACACGTATGCTGGCGTGGCAAATACAATCGCTGCAGCTTGAATTGTGTCCGAGCTGCCGTGGCGCTCGATTCGCACTTCGTGCGATTCGCTTCCCGTCGGACCGGTTCGGTTTACGGAGACTGCATTCGCTTGTGTCTGCAAAACGGTACCAAGTTTTGCGGCCATTGCGCGCGGCAACGTTGCCACACCTTGGCGAAACGAGCAGAGTGACTCAGGCGCGCTCGGTCCTTTGCGCATGCGGGCTTTTTTTGCTCCGCGCAGCACGCTGCCGTATTCGCGTTCCCACTCGTCGAGGGAAGGAAATGCCGCCTTCAGGCTAAGCTTTTCCGGATCGCCCGCGTAGACACCGGAAACAAACGGTCCCACGAGATACTCCAGAATTTCGTTCCCAAATTTTCTGCGCGCGAATTTCGCCACGGATTCCTCGCCGGCTGGCGGGATTGTCTTGCGAAATGGCTCGGATAGTATTCTCCAACGTGATCCCACGCCGAGGAGGGAACTGGTAAGCATTGCTTGGGGCGAAGTGGGAATTTTCTGTAGCCGGCCGTGGAGCAGAATGTAGCGTGCCGCGCTCGGGTCTGCTTTCTGGAGTTCACTCTCTATTCCCAGTTCCCGAATCAGACCGACCAGGATTTCCGTGGCTTGAAAACTCTGCGGCCCGGACTCGAAAAGAAAGCCGTCCTTAAGAATCGTGCCCAAGAGCCCCCCCGCGCGTTCAGAGGCTTCCAGAACGGTTACTTCGGCGCCAAGCTGGTTCAGTCGATACGCACACGCCAAGCCCGAAAGCCCTGCGCCGATGACGATGACGTGTTTGGGACCAGGCATGATTCCTGTGCGCTAGAGTGTCTTCGAAAAGAGGGGCCGCTGGTCCATTTGCTGCTCGTGCAGGTAACGATCGAACGTCATGGCAATATTGCGGATGAAAATTCGGCCAAGCGGAGTAACGCGGATGTCTCCGGAGGATAAAACGACGAGTCCTTCTTCGCGCGCGCTTTCCAGCCGAAGCAGCTCGGCGGCAAAATACTCATCGAAAGCAATGCCGAACTCCGCTTCTACTTCGTGCTTGGGAATTACCGTGTGGCAGAGCAGCCGTCCAATTACCGCGCGGCGCAACACGTCATCGGCGGAAAGGCGGTAGCCCCGCATGGTGGCAATTCCTCGCGTGGCTACAGTCGATTCGTAAGCGGGGACCTCACGCCGATTCTGCGCATACGCTTCGCCAATCGAGCTAATCGCGCTCACTCCCATGCCGTACAAATCGGCGCCCGCTTTCGTCGTGTAGCCTTGGAAATTTCTGTGCAGAGTGCGGTTTTGCTGCGCGATAGCCAGTTCGTCTCCGGGGCGCGCGAAATGGTCCATGCCGATGTATAGATATCCCGCGCTCAGGAATTTCTCCAGGCCTGCGCGGAAGATTCGGAATTTCTCCATTCCTTCGGGAAGATGCGCCTCGAACGAGCCTTGCTGTTTTTTAAGCCAGGGCACGTGCGCGTAGCTGAACATGGCCACGCGGTCGGGCAAAAGCGTCAGTGCCTGATCGATGGTAGCCCGAAAGCTCTCGGCGGTTTGATACGGAAGCCCATAAATTAAATCAATGTTGATGCTCTGAAATCCAATCTCCCGCGAGGCCACGATCAAGTCGCGGGTCATCTCGTACGGCTGGACGCGATGAATCGTTTCCTGAACTTTCGGCTGGAAATCTTGAATGCCCATGCTCAGCCGGTTGAACCCGAGCCGCCACAAAGATTCCAGCTGCGCACGGCTGGTGACGCGCGGATCAACTTCGATTCCAATCTCAGCGTCCGGCGCGAAGGAAAACCGGTCGTGTGTGTACTGAAAAAGGTCTTCCATTTGCGCCACGGACAAATAGGTTGGTGTGCCGCCGCCCCAATGAAATTGAATCACCGGACGTTTCCGCGAAACGTGTTGTGCCACGTGATCGATCTCGCGTTTCAATGCGTCTAGGTAGGGAACGGCAACTTTCTTGTCTTTTTGTATGGACACGGTGCAGGCGCAGAACAAGCAGAGGTTTTCGCAGAATGGAATGTGCATGTATAGCGAAAGCGGGGTCGCCAACTGTTCCGCGCGCGCATAGTATCCCTCGAGATCGTCCGGTCCGAAATCATCCTTCCACACAGGTGCGGTGGGATAACTCGTATAACGCGGGCCTGGCCGGTTATATTTTTCGAGAATCGCATCTGAAATCTGCGCGATTTCGAATTTCTCGCCGAGTTTTGTTGCGTCGTAGGCCATCTTTAATCCGCGCTACTGGTCTGGGCCGGTGTGGGTATAGGCTCTGTCTGCCCTGCTTCCACAAATGCTTTGGCATTGGCCACGGGCGTTGTGGGCAAAATTCCGTGGCCCAGATTCAGAATGTGCCCCAGGCCGCCCGTTTTCTGGACGGCGGCTCGCGCCGCCTCTCGAATATCCGTTTCGACGCCGAGCAAAATTGTGGGGTCAACATTCCCTTGCAACGCCACCCGACGGCCAAACTTGCGTCGCGCATCCGCGAGGTCTGTTCGCCAATCGACGCTAATCACGTCTGCTCCGGATTTCCCCAAGCTTTCGAGCAAATGTGCCGAGCCTTTTGCGAATAGAATCCTCGGTACACCTTCGCTGCCGCCCTTTTTAGCGAGCGAGTCCAGAACGATCTGCGTGGCCGGCAGCTCAAACTCTTTGTATTCCCGCTCCGTAAGTTCACCCGCCCAAGTATCGAAAAGTTGAACGACCGCTGCCCCGGCTGCAATCTGCATTTGCAAATAGCTTGCTGTCGCGCGCGCAATCCGTTCGAGCAACTCGCGCACCAAGGCAGGCTGCGTACGAAGCATTTCTTTCGCGTGCGAAATGTCACCGCGCGTCCGCCCTTCGATCATATAGCACGCAAGCGTCCAAGGGGCGGCAGCAAATCCGATCACCGGCACATCCGGCCCGGCCTCCCGGCAAATGGAGCGAATCGCGTCGCCGACGAACTTTGTTTGAGTTTCAGGGTCGAATTCGCGCAGACGCCGCACCGCCTGCGCATCCCGCACGGGACCTGAAAGCACGGGCCCGGAGTCCGGGACATCTAACGGCATGCCCATCGCCTCTGCCACAATTAAAATGTCCGAGAAAACAATGATCGCATCCACGCCCAGCACGCGGAAGGGCTGCAATGACACTTCGGCGGCCAACTCGGGCGTCTTGCAGATCTCCAGGAACGAGTGCCGCGCTCTCACGGCCTGATATTCAGGGAGATAGCGTCCAGCCTGTCGCATGATCCATACCGGAACGCGCTCGACCGGTTCGAATCGGCAAGCTCGCAGAAAAAGTTCTTTTCGCGTTACGCCAGCGCGTGTCGTCTGAGACATAAGTCCTGTGCCATGATAACAGATGGCTTACGGGGCCGCACGCGTCCCGACCCCTATCGCTTATCGTGGCCTACAAGCCGCGTCGGGCCTATTTGGCGGTATAATGCTTGGGCAAACGGGGAGCCTCCACCCTAAATGGCACAGCAACTGGGCTATCTGAGCCTGGCACTTTACCTGGCGAGCTTTCTTTGCTACGCCCGAATTTTGTATGCGCCCAATATTTGGATTGGGCGGCTGGCCACTCTGCTTCTCGCCTCTGGAATCGTGGCGCAATACTTTTCTCTTTACCAGCGTTCGCGCGTGATTCAGTCGGTTCCGTATGATGACTTGTACGGATCCATGTCCCTCTTCGCCTGGCTTCTAGGCATCACCTACCTCGGCCTCGAAATATTCCATCGCCAGCGATCTGTTGGCGCGTTTGTTACCCTACTACTTGTCGCATGGGTCGCAGGTCTCGGCTTCATTACAGCGGCCGCGCCGCCAACTCGCGTGCAGGCGCGCGGGCCGTTATTTGCTTTTCACGTGACACTGAACACCTGGGCCTATGCGGCCTTCGCGCTGTCCTTCGTGCTGAGCTTGATCTATTTGGTGCAGGACCGGGTATTGCGTTCGCGGCGTCTGGGCGCAGCGTTTTGGCGTTTTCCAGCGCTCGACGTGCTCGACCGCATGGCCCGCAGCAGCGTGTATGTCGGCCTGGTGGCGCTCGCGTTCGGCGCGAGTATGGGATTCGTTTGGGAACACCGGCTCAGAGGCACTTATTCATTCGGCGATCCAAAGGTAATCGTCACGTTTGCGATCGTCGTAGTCTATGCCGCGTATCTGCTGCTCTCGCGTAACGCCAGTTGGCGGGGGGCGCGCGCGGCTTTGTTATGTGCCGTGAATTTTGTGATCGTGATGTTCAGCTATACGTTCGTTAATTTGTATCTCACAAAGTTTCACCGGTTCTTTTGATGCCTTCGCTATCGAAAGCAAATTCGGGACAGTCCGGCGCGATTCGCATTCAAGTCGCGCTGATCGGGTGCAACCATCGCACGGCACCCGTCGAATTGCGCGAACGCATCTCGTTTACTCCGCAACAGGCGCTGCAGGCTGCGGACGAACTGCGCGAGCTTGGAATTCTCGAAGAAGCCGTGGTGCTCTCTACCTGTAATCGTAGCGAACTCTACGGTGTTCCGGGCGACGCGCATCCCACACCCGCGGAAGCAATGGAAGATTATTTCAGGTCCTTTCATCGCATCCCCAGCGCGGACCTGGCAGGGCGTATCTACCGCTGGGCTGGACCCGACGCGGTTCGCCACCTTTTTCGCGTAGCTGCTGGAATTGACTCGATGATGTTGGGCGAAGCCGAAATTTTGGGCCAGCTTCGCACGGCTTATAGCCAGGCGCTCGATCATGGCGCTACCGGCCCGGTATTGAATCGCGTTTTTCAAGGCGCGCTGGAAGTAGGCAAGCGCGTGCGCAGCGAGACCGAAGTGGGCGCGCGGCCCATGTCCGTTGCGCTTGCAGGAGTGAAGCTTGCCGAGCGAGTTTTCGGAAACCTCAAAGGCCACTCCGCGTTGATCTTGGGAGCCGGGAGCGTAGCCGAGCAAGTAATTGAGTGCCTGCGCAATCGCGGCATCGGCAGCTTGCGCGTCGTCAACCGATCATTCGACCGCGCGGCGGAGCTTGCAAAGAAAGTAGGCGGAGAAGCTGTGGCGTGGGAGTCGCTCGAGTCGGTGTTGGGCCTGCCTGACATTCTCGTCACGTCCGTCAGTTCCGCTAGTCCGGTCCTCTCTCGTGAACTTTTGGAGCGCGCCATCGCCGCTCGCTCCGGGCGCCCGGTGTTCGTAGTGGATCTCGCGGTTCCGCGAAATGTCGCTCCTGAAGCGGCTGGGCTCTACAATCTTTATCTTTACAATATCGACGACCTTGGTGAAATCGTCGAGCAGAACAAGAAAGCGCGCGAAGCCGAAATTCCGCGTGCCGAAGCCATTATTTCCGAGCACATCGCAAAATTCGAAGCCTGGCGCGCCGCGCTCGAAGCAGGCTCCATTGTTGACGATCTTCGCGGCCAATTTCATAAGCAGCGCGAATTGCTGATTCGCGAAAAACTGGCGGAGATGGAAGACGTTTCGCCGGACGAACGGGCGCGCATCGCGCATATTACCGAGGAATTGATCGAGCGCGTGCTCGAGCAGCCGTCCCAGAAGGTTCGCCATGGCCGTGGCATGCGGGGGCGCCTGGCCGGCCTGGAAGCTCTGCGCCACCTTTTCGGGCTGGATGAGGACAAGGAGTGAAGCTGTTGCGCATCGCGACGCGCGGTAGCGCACTGGCGCTGTGGCAGGCCAATCACATTCGCGAACGTCTCGCGCAGTTGCACGGCATCGAATCCGAGCTGATCCGCATTCGCACCTCAGGTGACAAATTTCAGGGTGCTTCGGTGGCGCAGGTGAGCGAGCAGGCTGGGACGAAGGGCATTTTCATCAAGGAACTGGAAGAAGCGCTGCTTGCAGGAACTGCGGACCTGGCCGTTCATAGCATGAAAGATGTCCCCACGGAGAATCCTGCGGGACTTGTATTCCCCGCGATAACAAAACGAGAGGACGTGCGCGACTGCCTGATTTCTCGCGACGGCGCGAAGTTGAAAGATCTCGCCTGTGGCGCTCGCGTGGGCACCAGCAGCCTTCGCCGGCAAGCTCAGCTTCGGCATCACAGGCCCGATCTCGAATTGCTCGATTTGCGCGGCAATGTGGACACTCGGCTTAAGAAAGTTGCAGCGGGCGAATTTGACGCAATCGTTCTCGCGACCGCTGGTATGAACCGCCTGGGCGCGAGCGACAAGATTACGCAGATTCTTCCGCCGGAAGTCATGCTGCCCGCCGGAGGGCAAGGTGCCCTTGGAATTGAAACGCGCGCCGACGATCACGAAACATTGCGGCTTGTCGCTGCGCTTGACGATCCCGAAAGCCACGAGGCTGTGACGGCAGAACGGGCATTACTGCGCGAACTGGAAGGAGGCTGCCAGATTCCGCTTGGTGCCTGGGCGCGCCGAGAGAATGGCGAGTTGCGATTGGAGGCCTGCGTTTTCTCCGCCGACGGAAAAGAATTTGTGCGCAAGGACTTGCGCGGACGCCCGGAAGAAGCCGAAGAGCTCGGCGTTAGGCTCGGCCAAATCCTGATTGAGGCCGGCGCGGACAGGATTCTGCGGCTAGCGGGGCGTTCCGTTGGACGCAGTTAACAAACCGCTGGCGGGGAAGCGCGTGGTAGTCACCCGCGCGACCGATCAGGCACACGAGCTGGCGCATTCACTCGAAGCGCTGGGCGCCGAAGTTCTCCTGTTGCCCACGGTGAGTTTTGCCGCGGTAGAAGATTCGCAAGCGCTCGACGCGGCGCTGCGGCGTCTAGCCGAATTCGACTGGATTCTTTTTACCAGCCGGAATGCGGTACGATTCTTCTGCCGGCGGATTGCTGAATTAGGTTTGGAGGTGGCTGCGCTGCAAGCGCCGCGGCCTCTGGTAGCAGCGGTGGGCCCGGCGACTGCCACGACAGCAGCCGCTGAAGGATTTCGAGTGGATACGATTCCGAAAAATCACAGCGGCGACGCGCTGGCTAGGGAATTATGGGGCGCGATTGGCGATCGCAAGATTCTTTTGCCCCGAAGTGACCGCGCCGACGATCGTTTGCCGAATGCTCTGCGAGAAGCTGGAGCCGAAGTGACTGAAATTGTGGCGTATCGCACCTCCGCGCCTGTGTCTCTTGATCCGGCGATTCTAAACAGTATCCGTGACGCGGAAGTTGATGCGATTGTCTTCGCCAGCCCCTCTGCATTTCGTTTTTTGTCTGAATGCCTCGGTGCGGCGGAACTCGCTGAACTTTCGAGCCGGGTGCAATTCGCGGCGATCGGTCCGACGACGGCACGCGCTCTGCGCGAGGACGGTGCGCGGGTGGATATCGAAGCCAACGAATCTTCTGCAGCAGGTCTGGCGGACTCGATTGCAAAGTTTTATCAGCGTCGGAGTTCTGCAGCGAGGCGCGCATGACGTTTCCCGTACATCGGCCGCGACGCCTGCGGCGCACCGAAGCCCTTCGTGGATTGGTTCGCGAGACGCGTCTCACCACGAACGGGCTTGTTTATCCGATGTTCGCTTGCCCGGGCAAGAACATCCGCAAGGAAGTCAGCTCCATGCCCGGCATCTATCAGCAATCAGTGGATCAAATCGTCGAAGAATGCCGCGAAGTCGCGGCCCTGGGAATCCCCGCCGTAATTCTTTTTGGCTTGCCCGAACACAAGGACGAGCTTGCTTCGGAGGCCTACGACGCCAACGGAGCGGTGCAGCGTTCGATTGAAGCGATACGAAAGGCAAAGTTGGACCTGATCGTCCTGACGGATGTGTGCCTGTGCGAATACACGAGCCACGGGCACTGCGGTGTGATCAAAGGCGAAGAAGTGTTGAACGATCCAAGCCTGGTATTGCTGGCCGACGCCGCGCTTTCGCACGCGCGCGCGGGCGCCGATATCGTCGCGCCCTCGGACATGATGGACGGCCGTGTTGGGGCGATCCGCCAAAAGCTGGACGAGAACGGATTCGAGAACGTAGCCATACTCTCTTACGCGGCAAAGTATTCTTCAGGATTTTATGGTCCATTTCGAGAGGCAGCGCAGTCCGTTCCACAATTCGGAGACCGGCGAAGTTATCAGATGGATCCTGCAAACGCGCGAGAGGCACTGCGGGAAGTCGCGCTGGATCTGGAAGAAGGCGCGGACATGATTATGGTGAAGCCCGCGATGCCGTATCTAGACGTCATCCAACGAGTGCGCGAGAAGTTCGACGTTCCGGTGGCGGCCTACAACGTGAGCGGCGAATATGCCATGGTGAAAGCGGCGGCGCAACGTGGTTGGCTGGACGAAAAGCGCATCGTGCTCGAGATTCTTACCGGCATCCAGCGAGCGGGCGCGGAAATAATCCTCACATATCATGCAAAGGACGTCGCGCGCTGGCTGAAAGCCTGTTAACGCGCGGCAACATTCAGCTCTGAGGTTTCCTGCCTTCTAGTTTCCCTGCATGGACGCGATGCTCTCGCGGGCTGCTGCAATGGCGCGATCGATGTCTGCATCGGTGTGTGCGGCGGAGACAAAAAGCGCTTCGAACTGCGAAGGCGCGATGAAGATACCGCGGTTGAGCATTTCCTGAAAGAAAACAGCAAAACGGGCGGAGTCGGATTGTTTTGCGTCCGCATAATTGCGAACCGGCTCGTCGGTAAAAAAGATAGTGAGCAAAGAACCCGCCACATTCACTTGGCCCGGCACATTTGCATCTTTCAGGGCGGTGCGCAACCCGTCCGCGAGGCGCTGCGTTTTGCGATTCACGTCCTCATAAAACCCCACAGCTTCGAGCTTGGGGAGCGTCGCAAGTCCAGCCCGCATGGCCAGAGGATTACCGGAAAGCGTACCGGCCTGGTAGACGGGGCCGAGCGGCGCGACCCGCTCCATGATGTTGCGTTTGCCGCCGTATGCCGCAACGGGAAGGCCGCCTCCGATTATTTTCCCCATTACTGTGAGATCGGGGTCGATTTTGTAAACGCTTTGCGCCCCCCCGTATGCCAAGCGAAAGCCCGTAATGACTTCGTCGAAGATGAGCAGGGCCTTTTCTTTTTTGGTGATGGCGCGCAGGCCTTCCAGAAAGCCGGGGGCTGGCGGAACGACCCCCATATTTGCGGCCACCGGCTCGACGATCACCGCCGCTATTTCTCCAGGATGCTGCTTAAAGAGATTTTCGATGGCTTCCAAATCGTTGTAGGGAGAATTCAGCGTGAGGCTGGCGAACGCATTCGGCACCCCGGGAGAAGCAGAGATTCCAAGCGTGGCGAGGCCGGAGCCGGCTTCCGAGAGGAAGCCGTCGGAGTGCCCGTGGTAGCAGCCTTCGAATTTAATGATGAGATCGCGTTCGGTGAATGCGCGCGCAAGGCGAACGGCAGACATTGCGGCTTCCGTTCCGGAGTTGACGAAGCGTACCATTTCGACCGACGGAATTGCGCCCGCGATTTTCTCGCCAAGTTCGATTTCGAGCGGCGAAGTCATGCCGAAGCTGGTCCCGCGAGAAGCCTGGTCGGAAATGGCGGAGACGATATCCGGGTGCGCGTGTCCCAGAATCAAAGCGCCCCAGGAACAGACGAAGTCGATGTATTCGCGGCCATCTACGTCGAACAGACGCGCACCCTTGGCGTGATCAATTACCAACGGCGTTCCGCCGACGGCGCGGAACGCGCGGACGGGACTGTTCACTCCGCCCACAAGAGTTTTCTTCCCGCGCTCGAAAAGCTCCTCTGAGCGAGAACGGCTCTTCTCCGGCTTCGATTTTTTGGGATCCTTCATTGCTCCGCTGGCCATGCTGGTCAAAACCATCTTAAGGATACGGAAGTCCGAGCGCAAGGCAGGACCCGCTGCGAATAACAGCAACCGCGTAGCAGCAGCGTTCAAGCCGGACAAGACTTGTTCCGTCCGAGGCGAAAGTCACTCGAAGCTTCGATTTTGTGGTCGGAAGAACGTAGGCAGCTAGGCCAGGTGCCGGGAAAGAGTTTTCCAGGGTGTGGTCCTTTAACCCCATTTTCTTGGGTGCTGCGGATCTATCTGCCTGCTGAAGATGCTGCACATAAGGCAGTTAGCTGGATTCGGGAGATGGTGCCAAGTGTGCTTTCTCTATCCTGCAGACTAGGCTAGGAGTCGCCCCTTACATGATGTTAGCTGTTGCGGTGGTTTTTCTAGGCTTACAAATGACATCTACGGTTACGCCGACTCTAATCCCGTCTTCGATCGTAAGCGCTTCCGCAGCGAGAGCAGAGGAACCGAGTTCCACACCTTCAGCGACTGCTCGCATGAAGCTGGATTCAATTTACGCGGCTGACAAGGGACGCCCACCCGGCGTGACGCCTGTCTCGGTTGCGCAAAACTCACAATCGTTTTCGACTATTCGGATTCCGGAAGCAAATGAGAAACGACGTCCGATTCGAGAAGCAGAATCGGCTCCTGCGCGGCGAGAGTGGCTGGCATTGGCTCTGGCGGAACATGGCGCGGCGGCTTTCGATGCCTACACGACGCGACAGGCAATTTCCCGCGGCGCGGTGGAAGAGGATCCGACGATGCGGCCGTTCGCGCATTCGCCCGCAATCTATGCGGCGATTCAAGTGGGGCCGGTTCTATTCGACTTGCTGGCTCGCCATATGCAGCGCAGCCATTACGATTTTGAGCGGCGCACCTGGTGGCTACCGCAATCAGCAAGCACGGGAGTATCGATTTTTTCGGGAGTTCACAATTTGAGCGTGGTGGGGCATCCGTAAGCACGAGTAGTGTCAATTCGCAGAAAATCTTTCTCTGGCGGGGAAGATGAGTACAGGACGCCCGGTTTCTCTCTCCCGGGTGTCCTTTTTTTTGGCTTGGAACTGCCTGGATAACCCTGCGTAAAAGAGCGGCGACCCGCGGCGCTACAAAAGCGCCTTGAAATAGGAAATCATTTCGAGAATCCAGCGGCCGCGCTCGCAGCCGAGGGAGTCGCGCCAGACATCCGCTTTTGCGTCCAATCCGCAGCCCGACGGGATGCTTCCACCGCGGCATAGACCAGCGATTCGGGTCCGACAGAGTCTGTATTCGCAAATACAACTCGCTCGAGCGGTTGGTTCGCCGCCGGAATTACTTTGGTGAAGACTCCAGGAGCAGACAAAAACATCGGGTGGCCACGGCGATAGATGTGCACCTCGATTGGCTCCGGAGAGAATTCGGGCAGCAGTTTCTGAAAATCGCGCAAGACATTCTGTGCGATGCGCTGGCAACCTGCCACTTGCAGAAGCTTGTCCCGATGCAACTCTGATACCGGTGTGTAAAAGGTAAGAATATTGTTTTTCTGCTTGTAGCCCGGTTGATCGTGCATCACCCAATCCGCGACCACCACATCGCAAAATGTATTCCCAGGGCACCAGCTATCGTAGGCGCGGTTGTACACAGGTTTGTCGTAGATCATGTTGATCACTAGATAGGGGCAAAAGCGGAACGATCTCATTGCGTCCGTTTGATCGTCCGAAAGTCCGGACACGATTCGCGAGGTGATGAATTTGGGCGTGGCCATCACCACAAATTTGGCGGCGACGGTGTGCAGCCCGTTCCCTTGAACGTACGTAATATGGACTTCTGTTTTCTGCGGGTCCACGGCAACGATTGTCGCGCCGCCGATCATCTTTTCGGGGAATTTCGCCTGAAGAGTTTCGGAAAGCTTCAGTGCCAACGTGGCGTTTCCGCCCGGCAGCGTGATGCGCGTGTCGTGTTCGGCAGCTCCAGCCATGTCTTTCAGTTCATCCAGCGCAACCATTGTTGAGGTGTCGTCCGATGCCGCCCCGTAATTAGATGGGCCATAACAATCCCACCATTGCTTTACTTCGGGAGAATATGCCTTTAAGTATTTTGAGAGCGGAACATTGTCGAATTGTTCCTGATTCTTGTCTGCCGCAAGCGCAAGCATGTCCTTTCGGAATTTTTTGAAGCTTTCGCGCACCGAAGCGGGGTAGGGAAGCTCGTCAAGGCCTGCGCCCCAAGTGTCCGCCACCCATTTGCCGTTGACGATTGTCGGATCGGGGCATTTGATCGGCAATGGAGCCAAGCCGAGTTCGCGCGCGAGGTGATCGCTTGCAGTGCCGGCATAGTCAAAAGCTGAACCGGTACAAAACGACTGACCCTCATAATCCCCGAGGGTCGCGTTGCCTCCCCAGTGAGCCTCTTTTTCGAGCAACAAAAAATCGTGCGTCTGCAAAAAGTACGCTGCGCTCAATCCACTTATGCCCCCTCCAACAATTACAACCTCGTGGCGCTTCGAAACGGGAGGCTTGGCGAACGTGTGGCCGTCGCGAACCTCATGGCAAATCTCGTAATGATCGCCGTCCAGTTGAGGCACAGGGAAATCTTGCGCGGAAAAGAGCGACAAATCCGCAGGGCATCCGGCGGCCATCGAACCAACCACGATGAATTTCAGGAAATCTCTTCGGGTATCGCTCATGAATGTTCTCCTTCGAGAGAAGAAGGCAGCAAGGCTGCAGCCGCCGCGGGAGATTCGCCAGTGTGTTGAGTGCGCGTGCGAAGCCGGTACCAGATGAGAATCGTGCTGATGGAAAATAGCAGGATCAAAGTGGAAATTGCGTTTATCTCGGGCGTGATGCCCCGTCTGAGACGCGACCATATTTCTAGCGGCAACGTATTGTCACGGCCGATCAGGAAAAAAGTGACCGCGATTTCGTCCAGCGACAACGTAAAAATCAAGAGGGCGGCGGCAATGAGCGAAACTTGTAGGTTCGGAAACGTAATACGCCAGAAAGTCTTCCAGTGATTTGCGCCTAGATCGAGAGACGCCTCCTCCTGCGCGCGGTCCATCTTCTGCAACCCGGCGAATATTTCGGTAGTGGCTACAGAAATTAGTGCGGTGCCGTGGCCCAGTGTGACCGTGACGAGGCTGAGTTTCATTCCCACGCCGACGAAGAGCATCAACAGCGAAAGGCCTGTAATGATTCCGGGAAGAATCAAGGGAAGAAGAACGAGGCGCCGGAATAGCGCCTTTCCGGGGAATTGCGCACGGTCTAACGCCAGCGCCGCGGGCAGTCCAAGGCCCAGCGAAATCACGACGGCAACAGCCGCCACGATGAAGCTGTTTAGTACAGCATCCCAAAGGGCGGCGTCGGCGAAAAGCTGGCGATACCAATCGAAAGTCCAACCGCTGGGAGGGAATCCTCCCACGCCGGAGCCGTTGAAGGAATATACGACTAAGACGACGATCGGAAAATACAGAAACGCGTAGACCAGCAGAGCGTAGGTGGTGAGAAGCGTAGCGCGCGAGGATTGGAGTGCGCCGCTCACTAAATGGTGAACCTCTTTTCCAGGCGTTCAGTAGCGAACAAGAGGCTTACAACCAGCAGTAACATGCACAGCGAAATCGCCGCGCCGAGAGGCCAGTTGTAAGCAGCGCCGAACAAGCTCACCACAATATTGGAAATCATGATGCCGCTGGGACCGCCCACGAGGAGAGGCGCGAGAAAATCTCCCAAAGTGAGGACGAAGGCGAACGTAGCTCCGGCGAGAATACCGGGAAGGGACAACGGCAAAATTACACGCACGAACGTGGAGAATGGCGACGCACCAAGATCGTGCGAGGCTTCGACCAGATTGCGCGGCACATGTTCAAGCGATGCGTAAATGGGCAAGAAGGTGAATGGCGTATAGATGTGCGTGAGCGTGAGAATGACGGCGAATGGACTGTACAGAAAAAACTCAACCGGCCGGTGTGTGATGTGCAGATATTGCAGAAATCCGTTCAGCACGCCGTCGCTTCCGAGAATGGTTTTCCACGCGTAACCGCGGACCAGATAACTGGCCCACAGCGGAATGATTACGAGCTGGTACAGCAAATCCTTGCGCTTCGCTGCGTGGAACGAAAGGTAGTAGGCCAGCGGATAGCCGAGCAAGAGCGCCAGCAGAGTGACCGCTCCGGCGATTCTGATCGAACGTAGCAGCACAGTGAGATACAACGGATTCCGAAACAACTGGGCGTAATTGTGCAGATTCCAGTTGTGCACGATAACTTGCAGAGGCGAAACAGACCAGAAGCTATAGCAGAAAAGAATGGCATAAGGGATCAGCAAAAAAACCGTGACCCATAGAAGCGGGGGGATTGTGACGGCTGATTTGTAGGCGCGCGAATACATAAGTTAGCCGCCGCCTTCGCGCACTCGTACGGCGTCGCTTGCGGCGAACTCAAACTCCTGCTGGCCCACGAGCGGACCAGGGCTAGGAATGCGCGCGCGTAGGATGTGCGAATTGCCGCAGTCGATTTCCACCAAGTCCATGGCGCCACCAAAAGTCTGATTCTGAATGCGGCCATGGAAATGGGCTGTTCCGCCGACTGGTCTCGCCGCCTGAGGCGCCGAAGACAGGCGGATTGCCTCGGGCCGCAGAGAAAATGTTGCAGCTCCGGAGGGACCGGCTGATGGCCACGCGATGGGGCCGGAGTTTGCTATTCCATCGCGAACGTCCGCGCGCAAAAGATTCGTTTGGCCGATGAACTGTGCGGCGTAAGCCGTGGCCGGCTTGCCGTAAATCTCCCGCGGCTCTGCGACCTGCTCAAGCCGCCCCGCGCGGAGAAGCGCGACGCGGTCGGAAAGAGCCATGGCTTCTTCTTGGTCGTGAGTGACGAAAATAAAGGTGATGCCGACTTCGCGCTGCAGCGATTTGAGTTCGACCTGCATCTGCCGGCGCAGATTTGCATCGAGAGCTGAGAGAGGCTCATCAAGCAGCAGAACGCGAGGCCGGTTGACCAGCGCCCGCGCCAGGGCGACCCGCTGCTGCTGGCCGCCGCTCAACCGCGAAGGCGCGGATTGCGAGAATTCACTCATCTTTACCATGGCGAGAGCTTGCGTGACCCGAGGCGGGATTTCATCTCGCGCAACGGATTTGGCTCGGAGCCCGTAAGCGACATTTTCAAACACGGAAAGGTGCGGAAAAATTGCGTAGCTCTGAAAAACGGTGTTGACCTCGCGGCGATGGGCGGGGATCTGGTCGAGGCGCTCGCCCGCCATCCGGATCTCGCCTCTGTCCAGTTGTTCAAATCCCGCGATCAAGCGGAGCAAGGTGGTTTTGCCCGAGCCGCTCTCCCCGAGGATCGTCAGAAACTCGCCGGACGCCACCTCGAGAGAAATTCCGCACAGAACCGGGCGTCCGGCAAATTGTTTTTCAACTTTTCGAATGGAAAGCAAAACTTCCCCAGCTCCGCGTTCGACGGGAACGGGCGAACCTGGTGCGTTCAAGAACGGTCTCCAGGAAGAGAGCGATGGTTGAATGACGCGCACACAGTAAAACGAAGGCGGTGCCCGCGGCGTGAATGGTTAGGGAAACCGGAAATCACTGGGCTGCCTTTATTTCATTCCAGATTTCGTTGTATTTATCGCGGCGTGGATATTGTTGCCAGAAATAAATGTGCGTCATGTATTCGTCCACGTTATTGAGGTGCAGGGATTGTTTCTGGTCGTCGCTCATGAACTGCGCCGACAGGGGATTGGCGGGATCGTACCCGGTGACGTCGGCCACTAACTTTTGCGTCTTCGCCTCGATCATGTATTCGAGGAACTGGGTCGCTAGTTCTTTGTTTTCGCTTGCGGAAGTGATCATCAGATGATCAATCCATCCGGTGGTATTTTCCCGGGGAATCGTTTCGCCGATTGGAAAATTCACTTTACGTAGATTGTTGGTCATCAGCGGCCAGCCCATGCCTGCGACGATTTCGTGATTCTCGAAGAGGTTTGTGAGTTCGCCTCCAGTGGCCCACACTTTTCGGACATTGGGCTTCAGTTCGATCAGTTTTTTCTTAACGTTTTCAAGTTCCTGATCCGTCAGGTTGTAGAGGTGCCCTGGGTCCGGCTTGTCGTAGCCGAGAACCTGCGCCGCCATGCAGATAGTTGATAAATCGTCCCAGACGGAGATTTTTCCTTTTAGGTTGGAATCCCAAAGCACGGACCAGCTGTCGGGCGGCGTCTTGAAGAATGTCGTGTCGTACAGAAGCGGATTAGGTCCCCACACGAAGGGGACGCCATAGACATTGCCGTTTATGCGGACCAACGGAGCGTTGCGCAGGCGGTCGGAAAGCTGTGAATAGGACGGCAGCTTGGAGAGATCGAGTGGGGCTGCCAAGCCTGCCGCTGCGATAGACGTCACCACGTCGCTCGAGGGCGAAATTACGTCGTAATTGCTCGCACTGCCTCCCCGAAGCTTGGCGACGAGCTCGTCGCTGGTACCCATGTACGCTGCAGTGATTCTGCAATGGTGCGATTCCTCAAAGGCCTTCACGAATAATGGGTCCGCGTAGCCTTCCCATACCAAGAGACTGAGCGTCGGCGTTTTCTTCGCACAGCCTGCGGCGGAAACAAGCAGGGCGGCGGTGACCAGTGAAAGCAGGACTGAAAAGTTGTTCAGGGTTCGGATTCGCGACTCTCGGTTCAAGGAAATCTCCGACTTTCTCGATTGTTACAAACTTAAAACGTTGGTGGCGTGTTGATCCACAGCACCAGCGTTTCTTTTTTGCCGGGATTCTTCCAGTGATGCTCGTTGCTGCTTTCGAAATAAAAACTATCTCCGTCTTCCAGTCTGTGCTTTTCTCCCCCCTCCAACACGATTTCGAGGGTGCCGCGCAGAATGTATAGAAATTCTTCGCCATCATGCGCATACGATTCTCCGCTGCCTGCCGAAGGAGCGATGCGAAACAGATGAGGTTCCATCATGGCGGCATTGCCCCAAGAGAGCAGCTCCATGCGCACGCCCGGCCCTGCTTCAAGAACTTTTCTGTCCGCCGGTTTTACCCGACCCGGATTCACGTCGGAAGGATTAAAGAGGGACAAGATATTCACGTGATAGAAACGGGCCAGCCGCCGAAGAGTAGCGACCGACGCAGTCATTTGGCTGCGCTCGACCGCGCTGAGGAATCCAACCGAAACATCCGTCGCGCGCGCCACCTGTGAGAGCGAGGCCTTCCTCTGCAATCGCAAACGGCGCAAACGCGGGCCCGCAGCGCTGGCCTTAGGCCGTTGGCCGGCGTGCGGCAACAATTTGTGAGTTTTAAGCAGGTGGACGATGGCGGGTGCGTTCATGCCCCGCGCGCGCCGGAAGAATTGAGCGCGTTTTAGAATGCGAACGTCTGCGTGCGTATAGATTCGGTACCGGCTGTCTGTGCGAGTGGGCGCAACCAGCCCGAGATTCTCCCACGAGCGAAGGATCGATGGTGAAACGCCCACGATCCGCGCGACGTCACTGATGCGCAAATACCCTTGCACTCGCGGGCTTTTCGTCGCGCGCTTCTGAGACGGCCTCAAAATCAGTTTCCCCTTGACAACCTTTGGGCCTTCTTCTAAGGTTCGCGGATTATAGTAAGGTTTTTCGGGAAGCTGCAACCGAAAAAATATCGGTGAGGCGTCTCGGGGGTCGGGTGGCCTCAGGTTTTCCTAGAGGAGCGGCGATGACTTCAAAAACAAGGGCGCGGGTGTGTCTATTTGTGTTTGTGGCGTTGCTTTGGGGCGGAACCGCCAGGGCGCAAACAAACGGAACAATTCGCGGAACAGTTGTGGACCAATCCGGCGCGGTCGTTCCCGGCACTGTAATCACTGTAGTACTAAGCGGAACGGATACCAGACGGTCCGTTACTGCGGACAAAGACGGCTCGTTCGACATTCCTGAGTTAACCGTCGGTTCCTACGAGCTGAGTGCCGATGCCAAGGGCTTCAAGAAGTACGTGGAAAAGGATATCGTCGTCACCATCGGCCACGTCAATCTGGTTACCGTGAACCTCGTGGTTGGCGGATCCGCCGATACTGTCACCGTGGAGGCGAACGCTGCGCAAGTGGAGACCACCAGCACGCAGCTCGGCGCCGTGATGACCGACACTGCCATACGCGAACTCCCGATGGCCACGCGCAACGCGTACTCTCTCCTCCAGTTGCAGCCTGGAGTGCAGTCACAGGTCGGCGCGGACTTGTTTTTGGGCAGCGATAATGCCGGAGCTGTGTCAGTTAACGGAGGCCGCGGCCGCTCCAACAATTACATGGTGAACGGAGGCGATGGCAACGACATATTCATTAACGCCCCGGCGATTCAGCCCTCGCCGGACGCGATCGAAGAGTTTCGAGTCATCACCAACACCTTCGACGCGGAATACGGCCGCAACTCCGGGTCGGTGGTAAACGTGGTCACGAAATCCGGCACCAACAGTATTCATGGCGATTTCTACGAGTTCCTCCGCAACCAGGCGCTCAACTCTCAAGGATACTTCGATCCCTTCCTGCTGGATTATAAACAGAATCAATTCGGCGCGACTCTGGGCGGTCCCATCAAGAAAGATAAGACATTCATTTTCGGATCGTATGAAGGGAACCGGTTGATTCAGGGAATCTCGTCAGGCAATGTGACCTTGCCGACGTCTGGCGAAGCAGCGGGGAATTTCGCTGGCGGTCCTGCGTTCGATGGGTCCATCACGGACCAAGCGTTCGCCCAGAACCTCGAATCCCGTTCGGGTTGCTCCGCTGCTCTTACTCCAGCAGGCCAATCAGCACTCGCGGCCGCCGCGGCCGGGAATACCCCCCAACTCTTCCAGACGGTTTTTGCCAACAATATAATTCCAACGCAGTGTTTCGATTCCACGGCGCTCGCGCTGTATCAGAAATACGTGGCCCCATTCGGAGCGGGCACACTGGCGACGGCCGGGGATAAACGCGAGCGCGGTGATCAGTTCACGGTGCGTTTCGACCACAAAATTAACGCAGCTCAGCAATTCAGCGCTTACTATTATTTTAACGACGATAACGCCACGGAGCCTTTCTCTGACTTTGAGCTAGAGTATCCTGGCGGGCTCCTTCCGGGCTTCGGCGCTCTTAATAAGACACGAGTCCAGCAGTGGAACCTGAGCCATACCTGGACCATCGGCTCCACGGCGGTAAACGAAGCCCGCTTCAATTACTTTCGCGAAGGCCAGCAAGGGAATAACCATCCGCTAAATACGCTGCCCAGCGTCCAAGACTCTTGCGGCGCTGCCCTGGTCAATAGCTGCTTTACACAGACAAACTCGCAGTTCCCAACTCCCGGAACTAATCCGATCGGCATCACGAGCAACATTCCAGGAAGACAGGGCGTTCCGTACATAACCGTCTTGGGAGGATTCACCATAGGGAACAACTTCGAGGGCGAATTGCCGCAGGCCGGAAACACGTTTCAGTTTACGGACAATTTTACAAAATCCGTCGGCAAACACACTATCAAGTTTGGCGGTGACGTCCGTCGCCAGCAATTCAATCAGTTCTACTACTTTAATATCAATGGTGACTACACATTCTTGACCGATGGGAACCTTTGCGCTCCATCCAACCCGAACTTCCCGAACAACTGCGATGCGCCCATTACGAACGACGTTGGTTTTAGCGACGCTTATCCCGATTATTTTATCGGTACGGCCAACGAATACACGCAAGGTGCAGCACAGCGCCAGAATGACCGCAACTCTGCGCTGTATCTCTTCGCGCAAGACAGCTACAAACTGAAGCCCAACCTAACGCTGAGCTACGGGTTGCGATGGGAACTGAACACTCCATATTACGACGAAGGCAATCGGCTTCAAACCTTCCGCCCCGGTCAAGCGACCCAGCAATACCCATGCCTTCTGAATTTGAACAATCCTAGTAACCCGAGCGCCGGAATCATTTCCGCAGCGGCAGGAGGCAGCACCGATTGCAGCGAGACCGGGCCGGCCAACTCGGTTTTCCCGCTGGGCTTGGTCTTTCCGGGCGATAAAGGCGTTCCAAGGGGTTTGACCTCTACGGACTACAAAGGCTTTGCGCCACGCGTTGGAATTGCATGGAGTCCTGGATGGACGGAAGGCTGGCTAGCGAAGTTGACCGGCGGTCCCGGAAATTCCAGCATCCGGGCCGGGTACGGAATTTTCTATAATCCAATCGAACAGCTTGTGCTGGCGCAGTTCAGCGCGGAACCTCCTTTTGGCGGCAGCATTGACCTTTCGAATCCGAACTTCAACACGCCATTCCTGCTGCAGGATGGCACCCAGACTCCTAATGTGTTCGGCCCTGTTATCAGCCAGTCGCCGAAAACGCCGTGCTTCCAGGCAGGAGGACCAAATGGTTGCGTGGACTGGTCAGCCTTCCGCCCCATTCTTCTGTTCGGAGAATTTGATCCGCATCTGAAAACACAGTATGCGGATCAATACAACTTGACGATCGAACGCCAGTTAACTAAATCCATGGTGCTCCGAGTGTCGTACGTCGGCACGCAAGGACATCACCTGCTCGCGGTGCATGATGAAAACGCAGGAAACATTCAGACCTGCCTTGGCCTCATGAATCTTTCAGCCGCAAACCCGAACGCCGTTCTCTCGGCTCCTTTGGCGGCAGGCGGCGTACAAACTTCCTGCGGCCCGTTCAGCGCGGATAGCTCATACTTTATTCCTGGTGGAACGGTAATCCCCGCGGGGATATCGACATTGCCGCCCGAGCCTTTCCACGTTCCGTCAATTAGTTGCAGTGGTCTGGTTTTGCCCTACACCGGTACGCCGGGCGGAAATCCAGGATGTCTTCCTGCGGGTATCGTTCCGGCCGGCGGGATCACCCTTGTCGGTACACGGCCCTTCTCCTCACCCAATTGCCAGCCATCCACCGGAGCGGGTTGCCCGGCCGACGGCGTTCCGGTATTCAGCAACATCTTCGCCGAAGGTACCATCGCGAACTCCAATTACAACGCTTTGCAGATCTCAGCGGAAAAAAGCTATTCGCACGGTCTGTTGTTTCAGGCTTCGTACACCTTCAGCAAGGCTATAGACCAAGGCGCTTCGTTTGAAAACGAACTAAATCCGGTGAATTTCGACGCCACTCGAGGATTGTCGCTCCTCGACGCGAAACACAGGTTCGTATTCAGCCCTGTCTGGGAGTTACCCGTACCAAAATACGATGGATTCAAGGGCAAGGCATTGGACGGCTGGGGAATGTCGTCGATTATCACCTATCAGACTGGATTCCCCATTCGCGTCCAGACGCAGGATGATTTGGAACTGGAAAGCAGTTTCAACTTTGAAGATGCAAATACGCCACAAATCACCGGCCCCGTGCAGTTCACCAACCCCAGGACCGTGAACCCGGCGCTAGGCTTGAATCATAACTGGTTCAATACTTCGAACATCGCCGACCCGGCAGCGGGGAGCTTCGGCAATTTGCCGCATTCGCTTTGCTGCGGACCGCCGCTGAATGATACAGATTTGGTTATCTCGAAGAAGACCCCCATCAGCGAACGTTGGAACACGGAGTTTCGAGCAGAGTTCTACAACACGTGGAATCACACACAGTTTAACAATCCGGATGGAAACTTCAGCGACTCTACCTTTGGACAAATTCTGAAGGTTCGCGAAGGTCCGCGCGTAATGCAGTTCGGCCTCAAGTTCTTGTTCTAGTTTGGTTCGAGTCGGTTTGCAGAGCGAGGGTGTCGCCTGGGCGGCGCCCTCGCTTTGTTGCGTAGAGGCAGGTTAAGAGAAGGGCCTGGCGCCGCTAAATTTCAGGCCCCTGCCTCGACCGGAGTGAATGGTATTACGGAGGATGTCATGCACGAGGGACTTCAGAAAGAAATCGCCACCTACGAAAAACGTACGCCGGCTTCCCGCAAAGCCCATAAGCGAGCCGAGGAAAGGCTGCCTCTTGGTGTAGCCAGCAACTATCGAGCGTACGATCCGTACCCCATCTTTGTCCGCGACGGCAAAGGCGGCCATATTTACGACATTGACGGCAATGAATACATTGATTTCAACCTTTGCTTCGGCGCCTTGATGGCCGGGCACTGCAATCCTGCGGTGATGCGCGCGGTACAGGAAAAGCTAGGCACCGGAACCATGTTCGGAATGCCTCACAATCTCGAATGGGAACTGGCCGAAGAAATCTGCGTAAGATTTCCGGTGGAGATGGTGCGGTTCAGCAACAGTGGAACGGAATGCACCATGCATGCCGTGCGCCTGGCGCGCGCGGCCACCGGACGCGACCGCATCATCAAGATGGAGGGCGGCTATCACGGATTGCACGATTCCGTTCTCGTCTCGGTAAAACCGAAAGCCGAGGAAGTAGGTGACGCAAACTTCCCGAATTCCGTGCCGGGCGGCGAGGGCGTAACGAAAGCTACGCTGCAAAACACTCTGGTTGCGCAGTTCAACGATGTGGCCGGCGTCGAGCGCCTCTTTGCAAAGTATCCGGGCGAAATCGCGGCGGTCATCGTCGAGCCGATCATGATGAATGTCGGGATCCTGATGCCTGACGAGGGCTATCACCAGGCGTTGCGCGAAATTACCAGAAAGAATGGCGCTCTGCTGATTTTCGATGAAGTTAAAACCGGAGCGAAGCTGGCCCGCGGTGGGGCTTGCGAATATTTCGGAATTAAGCCGGATATCGTTTGCCTGGCAAAATCGATCGGCGGCGGCTTTTCGCTGGCTGCGTTCGCGTCCACGCGGGAAGTGATGGGTCTCATCTCTGAGCATAAAGTTTTCCACGGCGGCACGTACAACACGAACCCCGTTGCCATGGCCGCGGGACTCGCGATGTTCAGGGAAGTGCTCACGCCCGCGGCTTACGAGCACGTAAATCGGCTGAACAAGCGATTGCTCGATGGCTACAACAAAGAAATCAGCAAGACCGGCTTGAAAGCGTACGTCGTGGGCGCAGGATCAAATGGCTCGCTGATGTTTTTCCCGAAACCGATTCGCAATTATCGCGATTGGCTGAAGGCTGATAGCGAACTGTGGCGCCATTACTGGTTTGCGATGGTGAACCGCGGTGTGATGGCGCAGCCCTATTGGTGGGACGAGCAGTGGACCGTATCGATCGCGCACACCGACGCGGATGTGGACCGCCATCTCGCCGTATTCGCAGAAGTCGCCCCTGCGCTCGCGCAGGCGCAAAAAGAGCCGCATGCGGCGGCTAGCAGCGCGCACTAGGCTTTCGCGGCTCGTTCTCCTGAAGTAGCAGCTAAGGTCGGCGCGACAGGTCGCCTTCATCCCTCGAGGAACAAATTGGCAGAGTTAGCCACTCCGCAAAACGGGACCGCGCATCTGAAACGCGCGCTGGGGCGCTGGGATCTCGTCGCGCTCTTTGTTGTTGCGGTGTTCAATCTGAACGTGGTTCCGAGTATCGCTGCCAACGGCGGCGTCACGGTTTGGCTCTGGATTATTTCGCTACTCATGTTTTTCTGGCCCCAGGGCATTGCCGTGATCGAATTGGCGCATCGTTATCCGGGAGAAGGCGGCGTGTACCTGTGGGCCAAGGAAGTTTTCGGCGAATTCCACGGCTTCCTTTCGGGTTGGTGCTACTGGACTAATAACATGATGTACGTCCCGACCGTGATGCTGTACTTCGTCGGCGTGTCCGTCTTCGTGTTTCCGAGTCATCAAGCGCTGGCCGACAATAAGACTTTTGCCGTCACCGCATCGCTTGGCCTGCTGGCGATTCTCGTCGTGCTCAATATAGTGGGACTTGGCGTGGGAAAATGGATCAACAATTTGGGCAGTATTGGAACCGGTATCGCGGCAGCTGTGCTGGTGGGACTGGGAATCATTGTGGCGTTGCGTTTTGGTACCACAGTCAGCGCCGCGGATTTTCGCGTACCAGCAAATCCTCGATTCCTTCTGAATTCGTTCGGTGTAATTTGTTTCGGCCTTGTGGGCCTGGAACTCGCCTCCGTGATGGGGGACGAGATCAAGGACCCCGAGCGCACCCTGCCGGGAGCAGTGGTATGGGGAGGTGTTCTTTCGGGGTTTCTCTACATTGCCACGACGCTGACGTTACTGCTCGCGGTGAGCAAGAATGACATCAATGTCTTGCAGGGAATCGTTCAGGCAGTGAGCCATATGGCTCAGAAAGTCGGCGTAATATGGATCGTCGCGCCGTTCGCCTTGATGCTGAGCATTTCGATTGCTGGGATCGGTTCTGCGTGGCTGGCTGGCTCGGCGCGCATTCCTTTTGTCGCTGGGCTCGATTCTTACTTGCCTAGTTGGCTGGGGAAAGTTCATCCCCGTTATGGAACGCCGTACGCAGCGCTGATCGTTCAGTTTGTGGTGTCCACGATCCTGGTGCTGATCAGTTTTCTTGGCTCCGGCGTGCAGGAAACTTTCCAACGGCTGCTATCGCTCGCCGTTGTGCTGCAGTTGCTTCCGTTTCTCTATATCTTTGCAGCGCTGCTGAAGATTGCGGCCGATCCGCTGGCAGGGAAGGGACACTACAGCAAGCCCGTGCTTTGGCTCGCAGGCTCGAGCGGGCTGTTGATGACGATTTTGGGCATGATTTTCGCCTTTTCGCCGGCGCAGCAGATCACTTCGGTTCTGGCGTACGAATGCTGGATGTTTGGCGGCACGGCGTTTTTCATCGGTCTCGCAGTATTCTTTTTCTTTGTGTATGGGCGCCGGAAGAACGCTGCGCGCGCACGTAGCGGCCTTTAATTACAATTGTCGCAGGAGAAGATCATGGCAAGCGAGGCAAAGTCCACCGTTCGCAGATATCGGATGTATATCAACGGGGAATTTGTAGAGAGCGCCGGCAAGAAATACTTCCCGGTGATAGATCCTTCGACGGAAGAAGTTATGGCCGAAGTCCCGGAGGCGAATGAAGAGGATGTGAATCGCGCCGTCGCCGCGGCACGAACTGCGTTTGATTCCGGAGCTTGGCCGCAAACGACTGCGCAGGATCGCGGCCGCATCCTTTTTCGGCTGGCTGAGCACATTCGCAAGGAAGCGGCGCACCTGGCGGAACTGGAATCGCGCAATTCCGGCAAGCCCATCGTCGAGGCCGAGTATGACATCGCTGACGCGGCGACCTGCTTCGAATACTACGGCGGGATGGCCACCAAGATCCTCGGGCACGTAAATCCAGTGCCGGACAACGCGCTGAGCCTTTCGCTTCGCGAACCGATCGGCGTAGCCGCCCAAATCATCCCCTGGAATTATCCCTTGCTGATGGCTGCGTGGAAGCTGGCGCCGGCCATTGCCGCGGGTTGTACCTGCGTTCTAAAACCTGCGGAACAAACTCCGCTCACCGCTCTCGAGTTTGCCGGTTATCTCGCTGACGCGGGCTTGCCGCCAGGCGTGGTGAACATCATCACCGGCTTCGGTGAGGAATGCGGCACGCCTTTGGTGAAACATCCTGACGTAAACAAGGTCGCCTTCACCGGTAGCGCGTCGGTAGGCAAAGCCATCATGAAGGCGGCGGCTGACACGGTGAAACGCGTCACGCTAGAGTTGGGCGGCAAATCGCCGAACATATTTTTTGCCGACGCGGACTTCGAATCTGCGATTGACGGAGCGCTCTTCGGTGTTTTCATCAATCAGGGAGAAGTCTGCTCGGCAGGTAGCCGCATCCTGGTGGAGAAGTCCATCTATCCGAAATTCGTGGAAGCGATGAGCGCAAAAGCAAAAACAATTCGTCTCGGGCCACCGCTCGAGCGCGAGACCAAGATGGGCCCGCTGGTGAGCAAGGATCAATTCGACCGAGTGCGCTCGTATCAGGAACTGGGCAAGAAGGAAGCGAAACTTGCTGCCGGCGGAGGCCGCCCAGCGTCGATGAAACAAGGTTATTACGTCGAACCCACAATTTTTTACGATGTGGATAATTCCGCCCGCATCGCGCAAGAGGAAATCTTTGGCCCGGTAGCGGCGGTCATCCCGTTTGCGGACGAAGCCGAAGCGTTGCGGATCGCCAACGCGACACCCTACGGGCTGGCCGCAGCCATTTGGTCGCGCGATATCTTCAAGGCGCTTCGCATGGTAAAAGCTTTGCGCGCGGGAATTGTTTGGGTAAATCACATGCAGCCAACTTACGTCGAGGCGCCTTGGGGTGGTTACAAACAGTCCGGATTCGGCCGGGAATTGGGGCCATGGGGCATCGAGGAATATCTCGAGACCAAGCAAGTCCACATCAATTTGAACGAACAGCCGATCGGATGGTACTGACATGGCCACAATTCAGTTGCGCACACCGATACCCGGCCCCAAATCGCAGGAATGGATGCAGCGGCGGCAGGCTGCCGTCGCGCGCGGAGTGTCGCACGCCACGCAGATTTTCGCAGCGCGCGCCGAAGGCGCCACCATTGAAGACGTAGACGGAAACCGGTTTCTCGATTTTGCCGGCGGCATCGGTGTGGTGAATGTGGGCCACCGCGCGCCGAGCGTTGTCGAAGCCATCCGAAAACAACTCGACGCGTTCGTGCACACCTGCTTCAGCGTCGCTCCGTATGGGAAGTATGTCGAACTAGCCGAGAAACTAAACTCTCTTGTGCCGGGAACCTTCCCGAAGAAGACAGTTCTTGTGAATAGCGGCGCTGAAGCTATCGAAAACGCCGTGAAAATAGCGCGTTGCTACACGCACCGTCCGGCAATTATTTGTTTTGAGGACGCTTTTCACGGCCGCACGATGCTTACTATGTCACTCACCAGCAAGACGCATCCGTACAAAGCCGGCTTCGAGCCCTTCGCGACGGACATTTATCGCATCCCTTATGCCTATTGCTACCGGTGTTCGTATTCGTTGCAATATCCCTCATGCGGAGTTTTCTGCGCGCACCACCTGGAAGATACCTTCAAACGCGTGGTGGCAGCGGAAGCCGTGGCGGCAGTCGTTGTAGAGCCCGTTCTCGGCGAAGGTGGGTTCGTTGCACCTCCCGCGGAGTTTTTCACAATCATCCAGGACATCTGCCGCCGCAACAAGATTCTGCTCGTTGCCGATGAGGTGCAGACAGGTTTCGGCCGCACGGGCGCCATGTTTGCGTCCGAGCGATATGGAATTACTCCCGACATCCTTCTCAGCGCGAAATCGATTGCGGATGGGCTGCCGCTCGCTGCCGTCACCGGACGCGCGGAAATCATGGACGCTCCGGGCGTCGGCGGTTTGGGCGGTACCTATGGCGGCAACCCGCTCGCCTGTGCCGCCGCGCTTGCGGTTATCGAGACTTTGGAGCGCGAAAATCTTCCGGCGCGCGCGGAACAAATCGGAACGAAGTTTGACGCCCGTGCCCGCGAATGGAAAAAGCGCTGGCCTCTTATTGGCGATGTGCGTGGACTTGGCGCCATGCGCGCTCTGGAGCTCGTCAGGCCGGGGGCAACCCGGGAGCCTGCGAAAGAGGAAACGGACAAAGTTCTTCGGCATTGCCTCGAGCACGGACTGATTCTGGTTTCAGCCGGAAGCTACGGCAACGTGATCCGTCTTCTGATGCCGCTGGTAATTACCGACCAGGAATTCGATGAAGGATTACAAGTGATGGAAGACGCCCTTATGAGCGTGGCCGAATCCCTGGAGCCGGCGCCGCGTCACGTTTGATCGAGGCGCATCTCAAATCTAAAGCAGGTCCAGCGCCGAACGGCTTTCGCGTTGCACTTGCGTCATGGTGCATTGCCGAGCAGATTTTTCCGGCCGCCAGCGCAAGAATCTCGTTCCATGACGAAAACGCCCGCCGGTGAAGTGATCGAATTGAACCTCAAGAACGAGTTTGTCATTGAGCGGTTCCCATTCCATCGAGTGCTTGGTGCTCCATCGGCTTAACCCTCCGGGAGTTTTCCCCGTGAATCCCGGCGGCTTGATCATCGCTTTCAGCTTCTTAGTCAAGGCCGGGCGATCCTCATCATGGATTGACGAACAGAACCCCACATGGTCGAGCAAGCCTTTGTCATTGTACAGACCGAGCAGCAAGGAGCCGACAAGCGGCTTCTTTTCCAGGTAGCGAAATCCGCCAACCACGCAATCCGCGGTTCTTTGCTTTTTGATCTTCTGCATACCGGTGCGCTCGCCCGGTTGATAGGGAAGGTCCACGCGTTTGGCCATAATCCCGTCCAGGCCGACGCCCATACGAAACCACTTGCGTGCAATGGCGATGTCGTCCGTGGTCGGTGACAAACGGATAGTGCCGTCTTCATCCAAGTACTTGTGTACAAATGCCTGCAGCGCTTTGCGACGATCGCGCAACGGCAGATTCGCCAGCGATCGTCCCTTTTCATCAACTAATAAATCGAAAACGATGAAGACACATGGTGATTGCTGGCTTAACTTCAAAATACGGCTGGCAGCCGGATGAATCCGCATCAGTAAATCGTCGAAAGACAAACTGCCGCCTACGGGAATTACAATTTCTCCATCCAATACGAATTTATTGGATTTCAAAGCCTTCAATGCCGCGATAAGTTCCGGAAAATATCTCGTGAGAGGTTTTCCTGATTTCGACTGCAAATCCACACGCTCTGCGTCGCGAAAAGCGAGGCAGCGAAACCCGTCCCATTTGGGCTCGTATTGCCATTCCGCACCCGCTGGTAGTTCAGTTGCAGGGCGCGCCTCCATAGGATGATATTTTCTGCTCAGCGCCAAGGTCATAGGAATCCGCCCAGGTCCACCCTTCCTCGCTCAGAAAGCAAAGGCTTCCAGAGGTCGCCAACTTTGCGCAGGCGTTGCGGCACATTCTGCATTGTGAAATCCGTCATGCGAACTCCGCGTTCCACTTCTTCCCAGGTGAGGGGAGTTGAAACGGTCGCCGCCGGTTTGGGTCGGACCGAGTAAACCGACGCCAGGGTCCTGTTCCAGGCATTTTGGTTGTAGTCCGCCAGGACGCGCCGGGAAGGCCGCTTCGCGATGCGGTATTCGGCAGTGACGATTTTCGGGTTCCGCAGGGCCAATTCCTTCGAGAACTCTTTAGCAAAGGCCCACACCTGTTTCTGGAGAGGACCTCGCACGATAGGAACGTACACATGGACACCGCGGGAGCCCGTGGTCTTTGCATAGCTTTTGATTTTCAGAGACGCGAGAGCATCGCGCACGATCAGCGCAGTTTCTAGCACTTGGCCGAAGGAAGCACCCTCCGTGGGGTCTAGATCAAAATGCAAATAATCCGGGCGGTCAATGTCGTCACATCTTGCGTACCACGGATTCAGGTCGATGCATCCGAGATTCACAACCCACAGAAGGGAAGATAGGTCCTGGACTATGGGAAAGTCGATTACGTTGCCGGAATGATGTTTGATTGAACAGATCGGAATCGACGAAGGCCGCGGCGACGGCGCGCGCTTCATGAAGAAAAACTCACCGGCGATTCCGTTTGGATACCGTTTCATCACCATGGCCCGATCTCTAAGGTGCGGTAGCAGCCAGGATGAAACGTCCACATAATATTGAAGAAGATCGCGCTTTGTCAGGCCCAAACCGGGCCAGAAGATTTTCTGTAAATTGGTCAACCTTACTGGGCCGCCATTTACCTCCAACTCGGCGTCTTTGCAGTTTTTTGGTATTTCTGTCGTTTTATGTTTGCCAGACCGATTGCTCTTTTTTATCGTGGAGCGCGCCGTGCTGCTCTGCCTAGAGTTCATCAACGTTAGATGCTTGGCGCGCCGCCGGAGCGTCAGAATCAGCCCGTCTCGTAACGACGGCGCAGTATTCAGGGTGCCTTTGGGTTTACACCGCGCCTCGGGAATACGAGGGATGCTGCAATTGTCACGCCCAAAACTATCGCAATGACGATGAGAGAAGTAACGGCGGAAATGGGGAAGTGTTCGCTCGCGATCATTTTCGTTCCCACGAAGATGATGATCGCTGCCAGCCCTTGATGCAGGAATCGGAAGCGCGGAAGGATGTCTGCAAGTGCAAAGTAAAGCGCTCGAAGCCCCAGAATCGCAAACACATTTGACGAATAAACGATGAAAGTGTCCCGCGTGATCGCCAACACTGCCGGCACGGAATCCACCGCGAAAATAATGTCCATCGCTTCCACCGCGACGAGCGCGAGAAACAGCGGAGTCGCCTTCCATCTCCCGCTTTCCCGCACCAGGAACTGTTGGCCTTCGTAGTCCTGCACTACAGGAATCACTTGGCGCACTACGCGAACCATCCAATTGTTTTCCGGGCGCAGCGCGCGCTTCCGAGGGAACAACATCCTCAGGCCGGTGAAAAGTAAGATCGCTCCAAAAAAATACATGATCGGATGAAATGCCTGGAGCAGCGTGATTCCCGCAAGAACGAAGACGGCCCTCAGTACCAGCGCCCCGGCGATTCCGAAGTACAGCACTCGATGTTGCGACTTCGGCGGGATTTTGAATGCTTGAAAAATCAGCAGGAAAACAAAAATATTGTCCACACTGAGCGACTTTTCCACCAAATAGGCGGTGAAAAACTCTACCCCCGCCAAAGGGCCGCGCGAGAAGTACAGCCAGAGGTTGAAAAGCAGGGCAATGCTGATCCACGCCCCGCTTTCAATCAGGGCTTCCTTCAATTGAACTGTGTGCGCCTTGCGATGAAACACGCCAAGGTCCAGCACGAGCGCTACCAGGATCGCTATGCCAAAAATCACCCAGATGTGTATCGGCGTTCCCATCATGTTTGTCTATCGCAGGCTCGCGCGGCAAGAGTCTAACCGCCGTTCTTCCACGAGAGAAGCGCAATGTTAGATCGCGTCTTCTGGGGAGCTACTTCTCGAAGGGTGTTTCGGGGCGCTCGATTTGATGGACTAGTTTGGTGCAGTCAATGCCTCTTTCGGGTCGTAAATTCCCCGAATTTCTCCGCTTCTATTGACTATTTGGGCCGATCCCAGGGCCGCCTGCAACTTTTGCCAGGTCTGAGGGTTAGAATGAAATGAAGCAACTAAGGCCTTCGTTCGTGCTCGATTTGCGGCTAGGCGACATCTGGAAGGTCTCCCAAATGAGCAAAAAGACGTCTCGTGTGCGGAAGCGGCTCGATACTGGTGGCGCGGGCTTCCTGGTGTCCACGCTAGGCTTGGCACTTGTGGCAGCTGGAATTCTTGCCGTTGGTATTCCATATGCCGAAGCGGGCAATGATGGGATCAGCGTCACCAGCATTCCTGGCGCGCTTTCCGCTGAGAATTCCACCTCGTCGAACCTCGACAAGAAATTCAAAGGAAAGCTTCCCATCACCGAGCTGACCGAAGACGAAGCAATTATGCATGCAATGAACCGCCTCGGATACGGGCCGCGGCCCGGAGACGTAGAACGCATCCGCAAAATGGGCTTGGAGAAATGGGTCGATCAGCAACTTCATCCTGACTCGATTGACGACGCCGCGCTCGATCAACGGCTGCAAAGATATCCCACGCTGAACATGTCCGCGAAAAAACTAATCGAAGAATATCCGCAGCCGGGGCAGGTAATCAAGAAAGAGGGCATTACGAAGGAACAGTACGAGCAGCAGATGAAAGAAAAGCAGCGCGACGCAGAGTCCCAGGTGATCGTCACCGGAAACGAAAATCTGGACAAGGCGCAGCAGCAGCTTGCGAAACTTCAAGGTCCAGGGCGAATCGTCGCGGAGCTTTCCATGGCGAAAGTGGACCGTGCAGTGTATAGCAATCGCCAACTGCAAGCCGTAATGGAAGATTTCTGGTTCAACCACTTCAACGTGTTCGCCAATAAAGCAGAGGACAAGTGGTTGTTGACCTCATACGTGCGCGACACCATACGCCCTCACACCATGGGAAAATTTGAGGATTTGCTGCTGGCGACGGCGAAAAGTCCCGCCATGTTGATTTATCTGGACAATTCTGAGAGCGCCGATCCCAACGCCGTACGTCGCATGGAGGCAGAGAAAGAAATGAGGCACCCGCGCTATGGCGGTGCCTTCGCGGGTGGAGTGGCTCCAACACCAGGAACTTTTCCCGGACCGATAACTTCTTCGCCCGCTTCTGGAACGGCTGCCCCAGCAAAGAAGAAGCAAGAACGCGGCCTCAACGAAAATTACGGGCGCGAAGTTATGGAGCTACACACCGTTGGTGTGGACGGTGGCTACACGCAGCAAGACGTGATTCAAATGGCCGAATGCCTGACGGGTTGGACGGTGCACGAGCCGCGCAAAGATCCTGAATTTTTCTACGACGACCGAATTCATGCGCAAGGCAAGAAAGTGGTGATGGGCCGCACGTTCAATTATGGCGGGGAAAAAGACGGAGAAGAAGCGCTGAAAATGCTGGCGAACCATCCGAACACTGCGACATTTATCTCCACGGAGCTCGCGCGTCACTTTGTATCGGACAACCCTCCTCCGGCGCTGATTCAGAGGATGTCTGCGGAATACTCTGCCACGCAGGGAGACATCCGCAGCGTCTTGAAGACCATGATTTACTCACCGGAATTTTGGTCCAAAGAAACCTATCGCGCGAAGGTGAAAACGCCTTACGAGCTGGTGGCGAGCACCGCCAGGGCGCTAAACGCCGAAGTGACGATCACTTTGCCCACGGCGCAATGGGTCGGGCGAATGGGCGAGCCCCTGTTTCTGTGCCAGCCACCCAATGGATATTCCGACAAAGCCGAAACCTGGGTGAACACTGGCGCCCTTCTGAATCGCTTGAATTTCGCGCTCTCTTTTGCAGGAGACAAAGTGGCCGGCGCGACTGTGGATTTGAAGTCCATGCTTGGCGATGCAGCCGTGCGCGATCCGAACGCAGCGCTTTCGCAGGCCATTGACGCTTTTCTGGGTGATCAAATCGCGGAGCAAACGCGCGCAACTCTTACGGCGCGGCTGAACGATCCGCAAATTCTGCAAGCGAGTTTGGACGATCCCGTAAAGCAAGTGAATGAAGGACTGATTGCCGGGCTGGTCCTCGGCGCCCCTGAGTTTCAGAGGCGATAGTGAAACCCACCGGCAGGAATTGTCGGTTTTGCGGATACGGAGAATTACGATGAACATTTCCCGGCGATACTTTCTGAAGAGCGGCGGCGTCGCAATGATCGGCCTGCCGTCTTTGCCTTCGTTTTTGCAGCGCGCGGTAGCGGCTACGACTGGGCCAAACAAAAAGAAAATGGTCGTGCTGTTTCAACGTGGCGCGATGGACGGTTTGAACGTAGTGGTACCCTTCGGCGAACCCAATTATTACCACATGCGGCCGACTATCGCGATTCCGCAACCCAGACAGGGCGGATTGGACGCCGCGCTGGATCTTGACGGCTTCTTCGGGTTGCACCCGAGTCTTGAGCCGCTTATGCCGCTATTCAGGAGCAACCAGCTTGCGATCGTGCAAGCGGTGGGCTCGCCCGACCCTTCCCGGTCCCACTTCGATGCGCAAGATTTCATGGAGTCCGGCACGCCGGGACTGAAGTCCACTGTAGATGGTTGGCTAAATCGCGCGATGCAAACTATTCCGGAAGAAAAGCCCTCACCGTTTCGCGCTGTGGCTTTCGGCCCCTACTTGCCGCGAACGCTGCAGGGAATCGCGCCCGCCATTGCGATACCAGATCTAAAGCAATTCAAGATGTACGGGCCACAGCAAACCGTGGAAGGCGGTTTCGAGGCGATGTACGCGCAAACCGTAGACCACGCCATGCGCGGAGTTGGCAACGAAACCTTCGAGGCCGTTGACCAGCTTAAAAAAATCAACCCCGATACCTATCAGCCGGAAAATGGCGCGGAGTACCCCAAGGGCCGCTTCGGTCAGAGCCTGGAAGAAATCGCCGAGCTGTTCAAGGCGGATGTCGGGCTGGAAGTGGCTTTCCTCGATAGCGGCGGTTGGGACCACCATGTGAATGAAGGCGGCGTGCAGGGCCAGCTATCGAATCTACTGCGCGATCTAGGACAGGGAATCGCCGCGTTCCATCAGGATATGGGCGACCGCATGGGAGACGTCGTGTTCGTCAGCATGTCGGAATTTGGGCGCACCGCGCACGAAAACGGCAACCGCGGCACCGACCATGGCCACGCCAACTGCATGTTCGTAATGGGCGGCGGGATCAAGGGCGGCAAAGTTTATACGCGCTGGCCGGGACTCAGCGAAGAGCAGCTCAATCAGGGCCGCGACCTCGCGGTAACGACCGACTACCGTAGCGTGCTAGGCGAAATCATCGCAAAGCATTTGGGAGACCGTGACCTGAAGGCCGTGTTTCCTGGATTTGCCAACGACCCGCGTCAATTCCTTGGTTTGGTGAAGGCCTGAAGCGAAAAACAGCCTACTTGGGCGGCGCGTTATCGGAAGAATCGGACGTGCTGTTAAAAATCTTGCCGATCCGGTCGTAGTTTTTTTCAACGAAAGAAGCGTTGTCAGGCAACACCGAGTCTGGATATTCCTTGATCGCTCCCGACTTTTTCATCTGAACAGCCGCCGCCGAGTTGATCAATGTGTAGGTCATCACCACGAAATCGCGGGGAGGCAGGCCGGCGTTCTTCAATGCATTCACCACCGGCGGATATTTCTCGATAGTTGCAACGCTGCCCGCAATTGTGTTGTTTGGGTTTCGGGAGTTGTCGTCATCCATCTGCTTTTTTAAGACCGGATCGTCTTTCTGCACTTTGCGGATGCCCTTCACCGCCGCGGCATATTTATCCAGCTTGTCCGGGGTCAGAACGAAATTCTTCACTTCGTTCTTTTCCGCTTCCACTTGAGCGGCTGACGATTTTTCTTCCTGTCGCGTCGCCGCCGCGACGCCAGTGCCGAGCAGGAGGAAAACGGCTAGCGCGAGGCCCATCGCATTTTTCGCATTTGCCATGAACAGTTCCCCCTGTGGCTCGGCCCGTTATTCCGCTGACTTAATCCGCATGCCGTAGAATGACCGGTAAACGAAGGTGTAGGAAATCAGAAAGAACACAGCAGCCAGAACGTGGGTTAAATTTCCCCCGGTTTCGAGCGTCAACTTCACCGCCAACTCGACCGCAAGCAAGCCGAAGAGCGTGGTGAACTTGATGACCGGATTCAAAGCCACGGACGAAGTGTCCTTGAACGGATCGCCGACCGTATCGCCCACCACCGTCGCGTCATGCAGCGGCGTGCCCTTCTGTTTGAGCTCCACTTCTACAATCTTTTTCGCGTTGTCCCATGCGGCGCCGGCGTCTGCCATAAAAATGGCCTGGTACAGGCCAAAGATGGCAATCGAAATCAGGTAACCGATGAAGAAAAACGGTTCCACGAACGCGAACGCCAGCGTAGCGAAGAACACCGCGATAAAAATATTCAGCATGCCCTTCTGCGCGTACTTCGTGCAGATTTCAACCACCTTTTTGCTGTCGGCTACCGAAGCTCTCTCCGCACTCTCGAGATTGATGTTGGCTTTGATAAACTCGACAGCGCGATAAGCGCCGGTCGTCACCGCCTGCGTGGACGCGCCCGTGAACCAGTAGATCATTGCGCCGCCGGTAACCAGCCCGAGGAAAAATGGCGCGTGCAGCAGCGAGAGCTTGTCCACGTTCTCGGTGATGCCGTTCGTCAACGCCATAATGATCGAGAAAATCATGGTTGTGGCGCCCACAACAGCTGTGCCGATCAGCACAGGTTTCGCGGTGGCTTTAAAAGTGTTTCCGGCGCCGTCGTTTGCTTCGAGCAAATCCTTTGCGCGCTCGAAGTTCACGTCCATGTTGTAATCCTTCTTTAGCTCCTGCTTGATGTTCGGTATGGCTTCAATCTGCGAAAGCTCGTAGACAGATTGCGCGTTGTCTGTAACCGGACCATACGAATCTACGGCGATCGTGACCGGACCCATACCGAGGAAACCAAAGGCAACCAGGCCAAAAGCGAAAACCGGAGCCGCGAGCATCTGCGCACCGAGCCCCTGCAAGCTGACCAGATAACCGATCGACATCAACGCGACCATCGCAAGCCCGAGGTAGTAGCCCGAGAAGTTTCCGGCCACGAAGCCCGACAAAATGCCCAAAGACGCGCCGCCTTCCTCCGCCGAGGTGACCACCTCTCGAACGTGCCGCGATTCAGTGGACGTGAAAACCTTTACCAGCTCCGGAATCACAGCTCCAGCTAATGTTCCGCAGGAGATAATTGTGGCCAACTTCCACCACTGCGTCGGGTCGTCGCCAAGCTGTGGGATGATCACGGAGGACACCAAGTAGGTAATAATGATGGAAACTATCGAGGTGATCCAAACCAGCGAAGTAAGTGGAGACTCGAAATTCATTTCATCCGCGTTCGAGAAGCGCGCCTTGGCGATCAGGTCGTTGATGAAGTACGCCAGGGCACTCGCGAACAGCATGGCGATGCGCATCACGAAGATCCACACCAGCAACTGTACTTGTACCGTCGGGCTCTTGACGCCTAGCAGGATGAACGTAATAAGCGCCACTCCCGTGACGCCATAGGTTTCGAAGCCGTCAGCGGTCGGACCCACGGAATCACCCGCGTTGTCTCCAGTGCAATCGGCAATTACGCCGGGATTGCGCGCGTCGTCTTCTTTAATCTTGAAGACAATTTTCATCAAGTCGGAGCCGATGTCCGCAATCTTGGTGAAGATGCCGCCCGCAATTCGCAACGCGGCTGCTCCGAGCGACTCGCCAATGGCGAAGCCGATGAAACAGGGCCCCGCGTAGTCACCGGGAACAAAAAGCAGGATCAAAAGCATCATCAGCAGTTCCACGCTGATCAACATCATGCCGATGCTCATCCCGGCTTGGAGCGGAATGTGGTAAAGCGGAAACGGTTTGCCGCGCAGGCCGGCGAAAGCGGTTCGCGAATTCGCAAATGTGTTTACGCGAATACCAAACCAAGCCACGCCGTAACTGCCCGCAATTCCCAACACGCTGAACAAAAAGATGATAATTACGCGGACGGCTTCATAGTGCAGCAAGACGCCGAAATACAGCACTATCACCACGGCAATGAACAGCTCGAGCAGCAAAAGAAACTTGCCCTGGGTAATCAGGTAAGTCTTGCATGTCTCGTAGATCAGCTCGGAGATCTCGCGCATTGCGCGATGAACCGGCAGATTCTTCAGCCGTGTGTAAATCACCATGCCGAATACCAGTCCAAAGATGCAGAACAGGATCCCGAATAGCAGAAGTTTGTGGCCGTCCATTCCCAGAAAATTGACCTGCGACAAATCAGGCAGCTTTAGATTGGCCTCGCCGCCAGGCGCCTCGCCTGGAGCTTGCGCCTGAGCCGCAGCAGCACCGAACAACGTTACAATCACCGCCGCCGCGGATTTCAGCACGGCGCGGAAGACTTTCGAGCCGTCACCTGACACAAGAGCGCGCATTAAAATGCCCCCACTACGCGGGTGGCCACACGTTTGAAGAGACAAGAGCACATTCAGCCTTCCTCCGGATGAAGACTCCTTGGCGGGAGCCTACAGATTGCGAGAAGTTATTAAACAGAATCGACTTTTGTAGCAGGATTAGCGTCTTTCGTCAAGAAAAGAGGGCTTTTGATAGCAAATCCGTGTCCGTTATCGCCAGAGCATGACCTTTCCAAAGCAATGTTTTTGCCGGCGCTCCTTTGCCTCCCGAGGGGTAATCGCGACCGCACAGGCGCCCCCGCAATCCTAGTACACCCACCCGGCAGCGGTTAGACTTTGACGGGAGGAACTCAGTGCGATGAAACCAAGGTTCCTGTGGGTCTGTCTAGCTGTTTTTCTGTTCCCGAAGTCGGGTTCCGGACAAAGCACGTTGCAATCCCGGACCTATCGCTTCGAAGACCTAACCTCTCAGAAAGAGGCCAACGCCACCTTTCGCCCGATTCTCGACGGTTTATCTCATAGTGGAGTTCACCTTCATGTTCATGAAGTCTTTCTGTTGCCGGGAAGCTCGCCGCATCACGCCCATCATCACCAACAGGAAGAAATGTTTCTGATCAGCGAGGGCCAGGTGGAAGTCACCATTGGCGATAAAACGACCAAGCTCGGGCCCGGCTCGGCCGCTTTCGTCGCTCCCGGCGACCAACATCAAATCCAAAACGTCGGAACGAGTCCTGCGGAGTATTTCGAAATCATCCTCGATCCACCAGCGCCGCATTAGGACGAGCATCCGTCTGCTGCTTGTGGAAAAGGTGTTTCGAGAATCTAGAAGCGACGTTTAGTCCTGCGGTGTCTTGGCCAGAGGGACTTCAAAAAACATCAGAGGTTTATTCCCCGGGATCACCACCGCGTCAGGAACGTACAGTACGGAAGCGCCGGCCAGCGACATGTCCCGGCTCAAATCGAAATAAAGAAACCCGTGAATCGTCGCCATGGGCGGGACCACATCCGCATCGAGTGCAAGCGGTTGCAGAATGTCTTCGATTTTGGCGGATTTTTTATCGCCGCCTGGCAGGGAAACGTGCGGAATGCGTTGATTTTTAGGCCCTGAAGGGCCCTGTGGGTGAGCGATCAGGTATGCCGCGTCGGAAGGCCTGAGCGAGTCAATATCCTGGTGCTGGCCGTTGCGAAAGTGGACTTCCAGTTGGATCGTGTTGAGATCAATGCGAATCGGATGGTCCGAGTCATTGCGCAGGAAAATTTCCACCGGAAGAATTCCTGCCGGTATTGGGTCTGCCTTGCCGAATTTCTCTTTTGCGCGCGCGCCATCGTCGTACGCATCGGCCAGGATCGTCATGCCCTCGTGAGTATCGTGTGCGATGGAAGGCGCAGGCTGTGCCGAAGCGTTCTGGCTTGGTTTCACGCCGGGTGACTGCGCGAACCCGCTCGCGCACATCACGAAACACGCTAGAACTAGTGCGCTGGCTCGAATCATCTATGGACTTTCCCGGCTTGCGACTTCGATGCTCGGTTTCAGCGGGAAGTTGTGCATGTTCCCGCTCGCTGCCACTATAATACCTGCTTTGTGTGCGGAGTCGCTGCGGGAAGTGCCTGGCACGTACGGGCATCGCGAGTCGCCACAATGCCTTCCCAATGTACTTCCTATATCGAATTATCACGGCAGTCGGCATGCTCGTACTGGCGCCATACTTTGCGTTGCGGGGCTGGCGGCGCGGCGAGCACTCCGGGGCTTTGCGCGAACGTCTCGGAATTCTGCCAACGGGCTTCGCGGCTGACGCAAGTGGCGCGGCGGTAGGCAGTGCCGGAGATGCGCTCGGGGGCGGAGCAATTTGGATACACGCAGTTTCGGTGGGTGAAGTTCTCGCCGCAAAGCCCCTGGTGGAGGGGCTGAATCGCGAGTTTCCGGGTCGGCCGATTTTCGTTTCCACCACGACGGAAACCGGGCAGCGACTCGCGCGCGAGCGATTACAATCCGCCAACGAAATATTTTATTTCCCTCTCGACTGGGTGGTGCCGGTGCGCCGAGCTTTGCGCACGATTCGACCGGCACTCGTGATTGTGATGGAAACGGAGATTTGGCCCAATTTTTTGCGGGAAGCCCGCCGCTCCGGTATTCCGGTGATTTTCGCGAACGCGCGCATCTCCGAAAGGTCCTTCTCCCGCTTCGAACGATGGAGATTTCTGCTTGGGGAATTTTTCGAACGTACTCTTCGGGATGCGGAGTTATTTCTGGCGCAGAGTGAAGAAGACGCGAAGCGCCTGGTCAGTATGGGTGCGCTCGAAGACCGCGTGGAAATCACTGGCAACTTGAAGTATGACGTGGAACCGGCCGATATCGGAAGATTCGGCGCGTGGCTCGAAACGCAGATTCGGCAGCAAGAGCGCTGGCCGGTGCTCGTTGCCGGCAGCGTTGTGGAGGGAGAAGAACAGGCCGTGCTCGCAGGATACGACGCGGTACAGCGGCAATGGCGCCGAACGTTGCTAATACTTGCGCCTCGAAAGCCCGATCGATTTATCGCCGCGGGAGAAATTATCGCCGAAGGTGGTTGGAATACCGCTCGCCGAAGCCAACTGGACCTCAGTAAGCTCCTGGGCGAAAACACCGATGTGCTGGTCCTCGACTCGATTGGTGAGCTTGCAGGACTGTATTCGCTGGCGGATGCTGTGTTCGTGGGAGGCTCGCTGGTCCGCGCCGGTGGGCACAACATTTTAGAACCTGCATGCTTTTCGCGCCCGCCCGTTTTCGGAGCCTCGATGGAAAACTTCCGCGAGATGGCGGACCAGTTTCTCGATGCACATGCCGGCGTCCAAGTTGCGAACGGCGAGCAGTTGGGAAGAGTCTGGGTCCAATTGATTGAGGATAATGCCATGCGCGAACGAATGGGGAAGGCGGCGCGCGAATTATCAGAACGGAACCGCGGGGCGACGGCGCGCTCGCTGAAACGCATCATGGAGGTGATTGCCCAAAGCGAACGCTGTCACGATGGCGCTGCCGCCAATGGTGGAAATGCCGCCGAGGGCAATAAAAAGGGAAGCGCGGCGTGACACTGAAGGAATCACTCCTGTGGCCGCTGTCGTTACCCTACGGCCTTTTGGCGCTTCTCCGGGCCGGGGCATACCGGAAGGGAATTCTTCGCCAGCGCCGCTTACCTGGGGTTGTCATCAGCATCGGGAACCTGACAGTTGGCGGGACCGGCAAAACGCCAATGGTGCTATGGGTCGCTGAGCGCCTGCTTGCGGAAGGCAAAACCGTTGGAATCCTTACCCGAGGGTATCGAGGCAAAACTGTCGGAGTATCCGCAAAGACTTCCCAAACGACGGGCCGCCCAAGCGTCTTTTCCACCAGCGATGAAGTACAACTTTTGCAATCTCGTTTAGGAGAACGCGTGTTACTCGGTGTCGGTGCAGATCGCTACAAGAGTGGCCTGGCACTTGCCGAAGGCGGCGTAAATTGGTTTATCCTCGACGATGGTTTTCAACATTTGCCGCTCGCGCGTAACGTCGACATCGTTTTGATCGACGCAAGCAAGCCTTTCGGCGGCGGACATTTGCTGCCGGCCGGGCGTTTGCGCGAGCCGCGCTCCGCGCTCGATCGCGCGGATTTGATCGTCATCACGCGCAGCAACCATGTCCCCGCAATCGAATCCGTCGTACGGCGCTATTCGGAAGCGCCCATTTTTTACGCCCACACCGAACTCGCTTCGATCTATTCGCCTGCCCGTCCACAATTCACCCTATCGGAAGCGCGCTCTAAAACACTTTTTGCGTTCTGCGGAATAGGCAATCCGGCCGCATTCATTGCGGATCTGCGCGGTTGGGGTTTCCAAATTGCCGGCCATAGGTTTTTTCCCGACCATCATCGCTTTTCCAAATCCGACATCGCGGAGATTGAGAAACACGCCAGGAAGTCAGGGGCCACCGCTCTCATTTGCACGGAGAAGGATAAATTTAATTTGACGGAACCTCCTCCATCGATGGATCTTTGCATCTGCTCCATTTCGCTACACCTGGACAAAGCAGATGATTTCTGGCAAGCCCTTATGAAGAAAGCGCAATCCCGCGTTGGCGATTCGCAGTGAGGTATCCGACGATGTTGGCGCGCGAAAAAATATGCGCGGATTGGCACCTTCACTGAGGCTGTGATACGTTCCGTCCTGTTGATGGGAAGTCGCGCATTCATTCCGAGATTCGAGGAGATGTATTGAACGCTCGGCCAAGAAAAACGAAGCGGCATTCGAGCGCCGCAGCTCGAGCCGCTGTGCGCACTACGGACGCCAGCGTAGACCTTACGCGCCTGCTCGACATCGTGGCTTCCTTCCCGCGGCAGACGATTTGCCTGGTGGGAGATTTTGTGCTCGACGAATTTGTCTCCGGTGAAATCTCGCGTATCTCGCGCGAGGCTCCCGTGCTGATTCTGCGGCATCGCCGCACCGAGGCTTATCCCGGCGGCGCCGCCAATGCCGTAAACAACCTCGCGGATCTTGGCGCGCGCGTTTTGCCCGTCGGCGTAGTGGGCGAAGACGAAGGCGGCAAGGCCTTGTTGGATTATTTCCGCCGAAAGCGAGTGAACGTATCCGGAATCCTTCGCACCCGCGACTGGGTGACCTCCACGAAAACGCGTTATCTCGCTGGATGGACGCATACCACCGAGCAACAAGTTCTTCGTGTGGACCGCGAGCCTCGGGAAGAGCTGTCGGCGCGCATCCAGGATTCGGTTGAGCGCAAAGCTCGCCAGGCTGCGAGCCGCGCAGACGCGGTTCTCATTTCTGACTATGGTCTTGGAGCCGCGTCGCCGGCCCTCGTCCGCAAGCTTAGCGCGAAATGTATCACGCTCGACTCACGCTATCGATTGCTGAACTATCGCGATGCCGGAATTACGGCCGCAACGCCGAATGAACCTGAGCTCGAAGCGGCTTATCACCTGGCCATCGGCACCGACGCGCGAAAGCTGGAAGAATTGGGCGCCCGCGCCTTGTCTGATCTGCGTCTCCAAGCTCTTCTAGTTACGCGCGGCAAGGATGGCATGGCCGTCTTTGAAAACGGCGCTGGAAGGGGACCACACTCCCGCAACATTCCAATCTACGGTCCTGACACTCCCGTGGACGTTACCGGTGCGGGCGATACGGTCATCGCGGTTTTTACGCTGGCACTTGCAGCCGGGGCTTCCTACCTGGAAGCTGCTCATCTCGCGAATTATGCAGGCGGAATCGTCGTGATGAAGCGTCGAACTTCAACTGTTACGCGGGCGGAACTCGAAGCCGTGTTGCGTCGCGAAGCCACAACCCAGCGCTGAACACTTTTATGGACACCCGCGAAAAAATACTTTCACGCGAAGGCCTTCACGACGTCCTCGACGAGCATCGTCGTGCCGGCCGCAAAGTCGTGTTCGCCAATGGCGTTTTCGACTTGCTGCACGTGGGACACGTTCGTTATTTACAAGCTGCGCGCGAAGAAGGCGACTTGCTTGTGGTGGGCTTGAATTCCGATGCCAGCACCCGCACGTTGAAAGGCGCGGGCCGTCCCATCTTGACCGAGCGCGCGCGTGCTTCGCTCGTAGCGGCCGTGGCGGCGGTGGATTACGTTGTAGTTTTCGACGAACTCGACGTCAATGCGCTGCTGCGCGAGTTTCAACCCGATGTGCATGCGAAAGGTACCGACTACACCGCCGATACCGTTCCCGAACGTGATTTGGCGGCGCTGCTGGGAATCCGCGTGGCAATCGTTGGCGACCCCAAAAACCATTCCACGCGTGATTTTCTCGCTCGGCTGCGCCACGAGAAAGATGCCTGAGCAGCGATTGTCTCTCCCGCGGCTCGGATCGTTGGGTGCCATCGTCCACGCGCTGACTGCCGCCTCGCCGGCGCCAAAGCCGCGATTTCGCGAAACGATTTCCCTCCTCCGCGCGTCTTACTCGCCTGCCATGCTTTCGACCACAGCGCACCAGGTTGTCGACGCAGTCGAGCGCCGCCTGAGGCTTTGTTCGTGAGCGAGCCAAGAAAATTCTGGATGCGCTGGCGCGTGCGCATTGGCTATCCCGTAGCGGTTCTCTATTGGTTGCTAGCCACGCCGACGCGCCATTGGATTGCGATCGGCGCGGCCGTCGCCGCTCTTGGATTGCTCGTTCGAGCAGCGGCCTCCGGGGAGTTGCGCAAGAATCAGGAACTGGCGACGTCCGGGATTTACTCTCGCACGCGAAATCCGCTCTATCTTGGCAGTGCGATTCTCGCCGTCGGATTCATTATTGCCGGACATTCCCTGTGGGCCGGGCTGCTCGTCGCTCTTTATTTTTCCGTTTTTTATTACGCCGTGATGCGCAACGAAGAAGACGATCTGCGCGCAAAATTTGGCGTTGCATTCCAACAGTATTCCGCGAGCGTGCCGCTTTTCTTCCCGAAAGTCTTTAGCGCCGCGAGGCTTCCGTCGGAAAGCGAGCCCAAAAAGACTTTTTCGTGGCAACAATTCCGGCGTAACCGCGAGTACAAAGCGCTCATCGGAACGATCGGCGCTCTTGCCATCGTATGGCTGCGGATGTGGTTGAGAGGGCGCTACGGGTATTAGATTTGCCTTTACTGCAGGCGGTAGATGGCGTGCATCACGCGCTGAAACTTGGGCCTGTACAGCAGATCAAATGCGCGCTCTTTGCCGGGAAACATTTCCAACGCCACTCTGCGGGTCGCCGCAATCATACCCGAGGCTTCTTCCGGAGTTAAATCGCCCGCTGCAATCGATTCCAGGGTTAGCTGGACCAAAATGCGCAATCGCCGAATACGCCGGCTTTCGTCGTCAATTTGCGCCTGCGTGGGCCGGCAAACCGGGCTATTTTCAGTGGGTTCCATGACGGGTCTTGAAGAATCCTTCTAAGCCTCATTATGAGCTTGGCTCCCAAAGCGTGCAATAGTACTGTGGAACAGTGTTCTTGGATATTCCCCGGGGAATTTAAATGACCGAACATTCATCGCACAAACCTGCCCACGACCCATCGCAAGAGCGTGTTGTCGTTGCTTATACTGCCGCCACAACGGCGGAAGCCATGGTAGTTCGCGGACTTCTCGAAAGCGCTGGCATCAGTTCGCCCGGTTCCACTTCGAACGATCCTTTTCCGCTGCGCGAGTCGCCTGAAGGAACTCACGGCGTCGAAGTCTACGTCCTCGAGCCGCGCGCGGAAGAAGCGCGGAAGCTTATCGCGGAATACCAGAAGGGCAATCAGTCCTCCGCCGAATCCGGCGAGTAGCGCGACTGAATACCTGAAATTCCAAAAATACGCAGCGGTCAGCGCGGATGCGATTCCGCGAATGTGTGCACATCAAGAGTACGTCCATCCGTCAGCGCGGTAACTTCGCCATCGCGATCGGTGCGCAAAAATCGCACCCGGGCCCGTGCGTAACGCGCGACGACATCCTCCACCGGATGTCCAAACTGATTTCCTTCTCCGACCGAAACCACCGCTACGCGCGGAGCCACCGCCGCCACGAATGATTCGATCGAGGAAGTCTTGCTGCCGTGGTGCGGCACCTTCAGGAAATCCGCGGCGATCGCGGAATGATCGTTTACCAACGCGGCCTCGACCTTTTTTTCGATGTCACCTGGAAGCAAAAAGCTCACCGCGTCATCCTTCAGCCTCATCACCAACGAGTTGTCATTGGATGCTTGCTGCACGGTGGAAATATCCTCGGGCCAAAGCACATCCCCTTCGATTCCGCCGCACTGGAAATCGCTCCCGCGTTGCTTTTCGACGATCGCAACTCCGCGAGAGCGCGCCTCCGCGAGCAGCGCCTTGAATGCAGGAGTCTCCTCATCGCGTCCGATCCACAATTCTCCGACACGGAAATTCTGGAGCACGCTGCGAAGACCGTCGAGATGATCGTGATGCGCGTGCGTAAGCGCTACCACATCGAGACTCTTGATTCCGCGCGACCACAGGTATGGCGAAACGACTTCCTCGCCGACGTCTGTTCCTGAGTGATAACCGCCAACGGATTCCGACCCGGCTTGCCCGCCGCCGTCGATCAACATAGCCCCGCCGTTGGGAAACGCGACGAAAATCGAATCGCCCTGGCCAACATCCAGGACATCCACTTCGAGTTTTCCGCGCTCAAGATTCGGCGCAAACGGATGCGATGCCACCAGCAACGTTAACGAAGCCAGAGCAAGCGCCGAAGCCCATTCCACGGGCCGAATTGGTGGAGACAACTTGCGCCTGACACTAGGATCTAATCGGCGTGCCGCTACAGCTCGCGCGCACATCGCGAGACAAACAAACGCCACGAAGAAAGCGATCCCAAGCCACATCGGCGGGCCGGGAATTCGATAGGACAACCGCGGCCAACGGCCAAACCACGTGACGGTTGAAAGCAGAAGCGCGGCACAAAGACCAAGCGCCTTCGCAAGCAGCAGCGCAAGACGCGCCCACACGAAAGACGCGAGCAACGTCACAAAACCAAGAGGAACAATAATCGCCGTAAGCAGCACAGCGGGAATATTGCTCAGAGGCCCCGCAAGGCTCACGCGATGAAAATCCCGTGCCAGTAGCGGAAGCATCCCCCACTGAATCACAACCGAAAGCAGCACGATGTCCCACAATCGCAAGCCGACGATGACCGGCGCCGAAAGTAGCTCATTCGCGCGAGGAGCGATTCGCTGAGGCAGCCTCGCCGACAACCAGTTCGACATCGCGCGCATATCAATTCGAAACTGCGTCACCTTCGGCGGATGTGCTCCGTCGCGCGTGACGTCGCCCAAGTGCCGCAAGCCCACGCGATACGGTTCGCTCGTGCGTTCGATCCACGGAAGCGCAAGCGCCGCAATCACTCCCGCAGCGACAAAAGAAAGCTGGAAACTCGAATCGGTGAGCGATGAAGGTCTCCAGAGTAAAATCGCCAGCGCCGCCACCGAAATCGTGTTGAGTAATTCAACGCGGCGAAATAGCGGACGCGCGCATAAATAGAATGCCGCAATCAATGCAGCCCGAAGAATCGGCGGGCGGTCCTGCACAATTCCGACGTACGCGGCAAGCGCCGCGAGTGTCATCAAAGCGATCGTAATTGACGGCAATCGCAAACGGCGCCCAAGCCAATAAAGAAAAACAACCAGCGCCCCCACGTGCAGCCCCGCAACCACCAATACGTGATAGGCCGCCGTCTTCTGAAATGCAAGCACCACGTCCGAATCGACGAAGCTGCGGTCGCCCAGCAACATCGCGCGAAGCACAGCCGCACGCTCGGGTTGATCCGCGAATAGGGAATCGACGCGCGCCAGAAGATTGCCGCGCGCTCTGGCCAGCCGCTGCTGC
>Ga0209530_1000167_pt1 | contig 58366 bp, 55 predicted proteins | sample BlaSpr_A8_Ref_O1_FD_187987 | JGI IMG/M metagenome (GOLD analysis project Ga0209530, IMG submission 187987) | Forest soil microbial communities from Thunder Bay, Ontario, Canada - Black Spruce, Ontario site 2_A8_Ref_O1 (SPAdes) (version 2) | ecosystem: Environmental > Terrestrial > Soil > Boreal...
TTTCGTCAGCTCATAAGGCCCGGGCGTCGCGGAAACGTACACCACTTGATTGGTGCGATGCTCGAATTCCTCAAAAGTGAGCGGACGATTATCCAGCGCCGACGGCATGCGGAAACCGTAATTCACCAAAGTTTGTTTGCGCGAGCGGTCGCCGTGATACATGGCGTGCAGCTGCGGCACGGTCTGGTGCGATTCGTCCACCACCAGCAAATAATCGGACGGCACGTAATCCAACAGCGTCGGCGGCGCCTCACCCGGCAAACGCCCCGAAAGATGCCGCGAATAATTTTCAATGCCATGGCAATAGCCGATGGTGCGCATCATTTCAATATCGAAATTGGTGCGCTGCACGATGCGCTGCGATTCCACGATTTTTCCCTGCCGGCTCAGCTCGCCTTTCCACCATTCCATTTCCTCGTAAATGCTCTGAATGGCGCGCTCGCGCTGTTCAGCGGGCAGCACGTAGTGCGTTTTGGGATAAATCGGCTGGCGGGTGATGTCACCCTCGCGCGTCAGTCGGATTTCGCCAGTGAGCGGGTCAATTTTTCGGATGGCTTCGATCTGCGTGCCCCACAGCTCGATGCGCACGGCGAGATCGTCGTACGGCGGATAAATCTCGATGATGTCGCCGCGCACGCGGAAGGTGCCACGGCGCAGATCTTCGCCGCGTTCGTACTGAATTTCCACCAACTTGCGCAAAATCGTCTCGCGATTGATGGACATGCCCTTTTCGAGCAGCAGCATCATGCCGTAATACGCTTCAGGCGAACCCAAGCCGTAGATGCAGGAGACCGAGGCGACGATGATCACGTCGCGGCGCTCAAAGAGCGATCGCGTCGCGCTCATGCGCAGCTTGTCCAGCTCATCATTAATAGTGGATTCTTTTTCGATGTAGGTGTCGCTGGCCGGAACGTAGGCCTCGGGCTGGTAATAATCGTAATAGCTGACGAAATATTCGACCGCATTATCGGGAAAGAACGACTTAAATTCGTGGAACAGTTGCGCGGCCAACGTTTTATTGTGCGCGAGCACGATCGTCGGCCGATTGATCTCCTCGATCACCTTGGCCATCGTGAAGGTTTTGCCCGAGCCGGTGACGCCGAGCAGCACCTGGTGACGATCCCCTGCGGCGAGGCCCGAGAGCAGCTGCGAAATGGCTTGCGGCTGGTCGCCCCGGGGTTCGTAATCGCTGGCTAGCTTGAAATTCATGCAGAAGTCCTCAGCGCGCAAAACGCGCTATGCTGAAAATTCTAATTGTAACAAATTTGGCTGCGGCGTGCCGAGGGCGGTCGCGGCTTGCAAATGGCGCTGGGGTAACGAGCGCCAGGCTGACACCTTGGCAAGCTGGGGCGCAGCGAGCAGCGCCCCTACCCTGCAACATCTATCGCGGGAGGCACGGGTTAGCGGCGCGTGGTTTTGTAACTGAAAAGCTTCTGACATTCCGCGCGCAGGAAACCGCCGACTACCGGGATGCGGTGATTGCCCTTGCGAAAAACGAACTCGCACGAAATTAAGCACGCTCGCCACTTGTAATCATCCGTGCCGCACTTGCGGCCATACGCTGCGATGTCCTCCTGCGAGACGCCGTAAACCACCGCGCCAATCCTGGACCACACGCAAGCGCCGGCACACATCGCGCAAGGCTCGTGCGTCGAGTACAAAACGAAGTCGGGCAAGTACCGGCCATATCCACTGCACACGTATTTCAGCGTTTCCAGTTCTACGTGTTTGATGCTCGATCCGGAAGTTTTCACACGATTCCCGGCGCTGGCAATCACCACCTCGCGCTTGCCAATCAGCCGCGTGATCACCGCGCCAATAGGATAATCGCCGCGGTCGCCCGCGAGCTTGGCCTCAGAAATGGCCAGGTCCATGAATTTCTTTTTCGGCTTGTAGGATGCCGGGATCATGCAAATTGATTATAGCCGTTTGTCGTGGGGATTTGGCGCAATGGCGCACACGCCCGGCTGCTGGTTCGGGTTGCGCGGCGCTGGTTGACTGGGTGCCGGATTTTAGGTTTGGGCAACGGCGCCGCGCGGTGTCAGCACCGCGAGCACGATCGCTACAATGGCCAGTGCCGGAATATCACCGAGCAGGTGGCCATGCTCTGCAGGGGCGTTGAGCGCTTGCGCAGTCATAATCCCCGCGTGCACCAGGCTCGACCAAACCGTGAACCAGATCAGGCTGCGATTCTGCAGCGGATTTCGCGCAGCGAGCAGCAGAAATATTCCCAGCGTCGCGTACACGCCGAGGATCATCTGCTCATATTCAGGCTGATTGGGTTGCCAGCGCCAGCCGGACGGCCACCAAGCCATCATCAGCGGATAAACACCCAGAATAAATATCAGCCCAACGAGAATCAACGCTATGCGCAAATAACGCACGCGCGCGGCATCACTCACGAGTCACCTCCTGCGATTTTTCCTGGTGGGACAACAGACCTGAGCGGGATGCTAGCCGTCGCGCCGCGCTGTGTCAACTAATCGTCATCCGCAAAAACAATCTTTCGGGCGTCAGGGCGCGCCGGCGGCGTTGGGTACCAGCGTGATTTCGGATTGCGTTTCCACTTGGCCGGCGTAGTGAATTTTCGAGGCGGAAAGCGCGCTGACGATTTCGAAGTCCATTTTTTGCGTGCTGGTTTGCGTGGAGCGCAGCAGCATGCCGCTCTGCAGCGAAATGGTGTCGAGACTTTCGCCTTTGCCGGTCCACGTGCCGGAGGTGCGCAGTCCGTTGTGGCGATAATCTTCCGGCGTGGCGTCGGCATTCGCGGAGCCGTGGCGCAGGATACCGAAGCTGGTGAGAATCACGGCGCAGCGCGGACCCGGCGACGCGGCAGCGTGCGCAGCGCCAGCGTCAGCGTCAGCGGCCGGAGCGGCACCGTCCGCAGCCACAGGGGGATTCTGCGTGGTCGATGTTGACTGGCCCGGCAGCTCGCAAGCCTCGTCGCGCAGATAACTGGACGCGGTGCGCCACAGCAGATTCGCGAGCGGCGTATTATCCAGCGGGCGTTCGGCGGCCCACTTCTGGCCGACGGCGATTCCCTCCGCCGGCAGATTCCCGCTCGGCGAAAACCCATTGATCCAGGTGCGCACTGCCGCGGCCGCGGCGGGATTGGAGACCACTTCATCCAGCCCGGTGATATGCGAAATCTTTCCGTCCGCCTCGATCGTAAATTCCACCGAGTGACCCTGCAGATTGTTGTATTGCGCGTCCAGCGCTGCAGCCGCGGGATCGTAGGCATCGCTTTGCGTGGCAACGGTGGCTTGTTCGTAAGTGGCGCGCAGGCGTGCGGCGCCGGCCGTGCCGTTCGCAGCGGGCTGCACGCCGACGACATCGAGGCGTACCTCGAGGTCCGCAACTTGCTTCAATTGCGACGCCGCTTCGGGATTGACGATCGGAGTCGTCGTGGTGCCCGTCGTGGTGGTTCGCGATTCGATGTGATACCGGAAGGATTCGCCCATCGTGAAATTCGGCGTTAAGTGAATACGAGCCGACGCGGCGTTGCCGGCGAACGGCAGGAGAGAAGTAAAGGTCGCGATCAACGTCACGCAATACGCGAACGAAAACAGACGACGCGTAATCAATTCCGCGGCTCCGTGCTTGCTTGCTCATCGCCACGCGGCGCGGATGGATTCACGGGCTGAATATTCGGGGAGCGGATGGGCCCGGTCAACTCGAAAAGCTGCCCCGCGGCAGTGGAAGGCCGCGACGTGCCGATGGCACCGGCGGCAGGAAGCACGCGCAGCTGCATATTCAGGTTGCGAGAAAAATCCACGGAGCCGGACGCGGCGACATCCTGCGCCGCACCGGTGAAGCGCAATCGCTGGAATATTATTTTTCCATTACCGCATGCGAATAAAGCGTTGGCAACGGAGAACTCGCTCGAGCCGGAGCGTGGCTCCGCTTCGTGCATCGAATCCAGCAGATTGATGTGCTGCAGCTTGGCATCGGTGATGCGCGCATTGCCGCGACACTCAACCGAAGAAACCAGATCGGCGCGTGTGCCGCCGCCAGAATCGAGCGCGAATTCGCCGGAAGCAGAGCCGGAAAATAAATCGGCGAGCGTGGGAAAAGCGGACGTAAGCGCGGCGAGATCCACGCCTGAGTAATCGAGATTCAATCGGTACGCCGGCTCCGCGGTCAGTTGCGCGTCCAGTGAGCCTTCCAGCGCGCCGCCAAAGAATTCCGCCTTGGCGCCGGATACCTCGAGGTGGCGGCCGCCAATTCTTACGTCGCTCTGCAAATGGCGCAGAGCCACAGGCGCGAGCGAGAATTCCTCTATATTGATGCGCCCTTCGGCGCGAAGATTTTCGGGCACGGCATTCGCCGGCGAACTGGAATTCAGGAACGGCAACATGCGGTCTAGAAAACTTTGTCGCCACCGCGGATTGAGCCAGCGATCCAGGTCCGCAACGGAAAGCGTGTCCGTGGATAGCGCGAACTGCCATCCGGCGGCGAGATCGTGGCGATCGAACATGCCCGTCCAGCGCGAGCCAAAGGCCTCGGCGGACGTCAGCGCAATGTGGCGCAGCCCTGGCTTCAACTCCGCGCGCGCCCTGATCTGTTTCACCGGCTGATTCAGGAATGGCGTCAACAGCGAAGCGCCCGCCGGTTCCCCACCCCACTCGATGCTGCCCACGGGCTGCGTTTCCCACGGAAAGCGCGCGCCCTGCCAACGCAAATCGCAACGCACCGGACCCGCAAGATCCCAGCCGCGCGAAATATTCCATCCTAGCGCCCCGGCCGTAGCCACTAGATCGCGCACTTGCGCGAGGCTGCCGGATAAATGATAGACGGGAAATTCGCGTTGGCCGGCGCCGGCGATTGCTTCCGCATGAATTGCGCCATCCGACGAGCCGTATGAAATGGTTGCGGGCAGCAGCGAAAACATTTCGTGGTCGTAACGAAACAGCGCCTGGCTGAGATGCGCGGGAACACGCAAACGCGCGCTGGCAAGGTCGGCTCCGGCGATGGCGCCAATAGCGGATGTCAAGCGCGGCGGCCAGGCGGAAAATCCCGCACGCACGCTGGCGAAACCGCGCAACGAGACGTCTGGCGCGACATCGGAATGAAACGCGCGGATCCAGGCGAGCACGTCGTTGAGATCCAGCTGCGATTGCGTGATTTCGAATCGCGCGGGTGAGGCCGCCGCGCTCACGCTCTGCGCCGCGAATTGCGGTTCAGCCGCCGACGGCCACGCAAAGTGCGCGTCCGCGCGCGCGAAGGAATGCGGAGCCTGGATGGTAGCTTCCGTGATGTCCAGGCCCGACGCCAGCGGATAGAGAATCATTTTTGCGTTGACGTTCAGGGCAGGATTATCTGGGCGCACCGCGAAATCCCAGCGATGCAGGTGGCGGAGTTCGGCGCGGCCTTGCAGCGCCCAATTATCGCCCTGGGTTTCCGCATGAACCACCAGGCCTAAATCTCCACGCACGCCGAAATCGTAACCGTGCGCGAGATGCAGCAAATCGGAGAGTGATGCATCGTCCCACGCCAAATCGAGAACCGCGGGACGCAGGCGCGAAGAAGTGCCGCCGACGTGCCCCGAAACACGAATGGTGCCGGCCTGTTGCTGCAAGACGGCAGCGCGCGTCGGAACCGCTTCCAGGTTCAAAGTCCAGCGGCCGGAGCGGTCCGGTTCCATGTAACCCTTGACGTTGGTCAGCGCGAACGGAAGTTTTTCGTCACCGCGTTTGAAATTGATGCGGCCGGAAGTCACGTCAATGCGTCCGAAGCGCACCGCAGCACCCGGCAAAGACGACGACGGCGCGCCGCCCCCCGATTTCGGCAACCACTCCGCGACGTTCCAGTCGCCTCCAGAATTGCGCACCAGATTGAGGCTGGGACTTTCCAGCGCGATCGCGCCCAATTCCATGTGTCCGCGGAAAAAACTCTGCCAGCGCAGCCGCACCGTCAGCGAATCCGCGCGCAGAAAATATTCGTGGCCGAAGCGCGGGTCTTCGCCGAACGTGACGGCGTGCGCTTGAAGCGTTGGGCCGCCCCACAGAGAAAAATCGTAGCTTCCCACTTCGACGCTGCGGCCGAAGACGGTTCCCAGGCGCGCCGTCAACCGACGTTGCAGGCGCGTGTGACGGATCAGCAGCGATACGCCCAGATCCGCCAGCCACAGAAAAATCAGCAGACACACGAACCATTTGGCCCAACGAGACCAGGCGCGCCGCGGCGGCCGCGCCGTATCCAGCGGCGAAGTGTGCAGTTCAAGTTCTGAGAGTGTTTGCGACATGACTAACGACGGCGCGCGGCCATCGTACTAATGAACTTCGCGCAGCATGCGATTCCAGCGGGTTTGCGCACGCAGGTGCAGCAGCGTCTGGCCCATGCCGCTCAGCGCGCTGGAAACTCCGCGCGAGCGATAATCGTCGGAAGTGGCGCGCACCGACCAGTAAATCATCATCGGCTTGCCCATGATCGAATCACGATCCACGAAACCCCAGTAGCGGCTGTCCGCGCTGCGATCGCGATTATCTCCCATGGCGAAATAATGATTGGGAGGAACGATCAGCTCACCGTCGCGCACGTAATCGAAAAGCTGGTCGGCCCATTCGCGTCGCGCGACGAATCGCAGAACCCCGCGACTACTAGGCGGAAAATTGTCGGCATAAGGATCCCGGGATGCCGGGTCACGCACCACGTACGGCTCTTGCAGCAGCACTCCGTCAATGTAAACGTTACCATTCACGATGCGCAGGCGATCGCCCGGCAGGCCGATCACGCGCTTCACGTAATGCGGATGATCGTCGAAGGGATATTTGAAGACGATGATGTCGCCGCGGCGGACATCGCGATAAGGCAGGAATTTGTCGTACCAAGCGCCGGTGCCTTCGAATATGAATTTGTTGACGAAGACGTGGTCGCCAATCTGCAGCGTCGGTTCCATCGAGCCGGAAGGAATCTTGAACGCTTGCACGACGAACGTGGTGCCGAAGAGCGCGAGCAGCATCGTCACCAGCAGCATTTCCAAAAACTCTGCCAGTCCGCTGCGAGGCCGAGCGATCTTCTGCGGCGCTACCGGTGCGCCTGGAGCAGCGAGCGCTCCCGCATCGGGCGCTGACGCTGGTAGTGCTGTGGTTTCAGATGCCATGCGTTCACTTTAGCAGCTTGGGGAAAAAATCAGCAAGCGGGGATCGAGGACGCGGCCGGCTCGCGAAAACCGCTGCTACGAAGGACGAGGAATGTCGCGAGCTTCCAGAATTTCCAACGCCGCACTGGCGGCTTGCTGCTCGGCTTCTTTCTTGCTACGTCCAGTGGACGCGGAGAGCCGTTCGCCGCCGTGCCACACCTCAACCTCGAAAACTTTCTGGTGTTCGGGCCCCGACTCGCTGCGAATGCGGTATTCCACGGGCGAGCGCGCGCGTTGCTGCAGCCATTCCTGCAGCGCCGATTTGTGGTCGGCGCGTTCGAGTCCTTCTCCATGGCCCGATAATACGGGGTCCAGCACCGTGCGCTGCAAAAATGAAGCCGCAGCCGCAAGCCCCGCATCCAGATAAATCGCCGCGAGAATCGCTTCGTAAGCGTCGGCGAGCAACCTCTTCTTATCGCGGCCGCCGGTTTTTTCCTCGCCCGGCCCCAGACGAAGAAAGTGCCCAAGTTTCAATTTCTTCGCCGCCGCATGCAGCGAAGTGGCGCTCACCACACGCGCCAACCCCTTGGAAAGTTGGCCCGAATCCCAATCGGGAAACGAACGGCAGAGGTGCTCGCTCGCGATCAGCCCAAGCACGCGGTCGCCCAGAAATTCCAGCCGCTCGTTGTCCGTTCCTTGCGACGACTGGCGATGCGACCGGTGCGTCAGAGCGCGATCCAGCTCCTCGGGGCGTTGAAAGTGGTGACCGAGGATCACTTCGAGTTCGGCGCGCTCCTCTGGTGTCATGGCGCGATCACCTGTCCGTTATTTCGGCGCAGCGGGCGCGCTGGCCGCCTGTTTCTTGGCTTCAGCGCCCGACTGCTTGCAACGGTCCTGCAGGCCACCGGGCATCGCCGCGCACTTCTCGAACGCGTCAGCGGATTCTGTGAAGCGCTTCAGGCGCGTGAGTTCCACTCCCATCACGTAATAATCAGTAGCGTCCTGGTTCGCGGGATCGGCAGTGGATTTTTTAAATTCAGCGATTGATTCTTCAGAATTTCCGCGGCGGAAATAAACAAGTCCCAGGCCGCTGTGCGCCTGAGACTCGCCCTGCGCCTTCACCTTGGCGAATTGTTCATCGGTCATGCTCGCGGGCTTCGGCAATGTGGCCAGCAGTTCGAGCGCGTGCTTCTCGTACTTCTCAGCCTTGTCGAGCCGGCTTTCCGCGGCGAGATCGTTGGGATCGTAGTTGTGCGGGATCACCCAGCCCACCAGTACCAGCACGGTGACGTCGTCCGGATTCGCGGCCAGCGTCTTATCCGCGTCGGCGTACATCTTCGCCAGGTCCTGCTTGGAATATTCCGCGGTGGTCAGGCCTTGATAGACCAGCGCAAGGTATTTGCCGCTGGGATATTTCTGAACGTACGCCTCGCCCAACTGGATGCGCTTGTCCGCGTCTTCCAGCTTTGTGTCGGTGAACGCCTTGTAAGCGGCCTCTTCTTCCGGATCGGCTTTCGGCGCTGCGACCGCCGGTGCGGTTTGCCCGTCCTTCGGCGGTTGCTGCGGCGCCTGGGATTGCTGTCCCATGGGCGCCGGCGAGGGGCTCTGCTGATACTGCGCGAAAGAATTCGGCGCCGAAAGGAACCAGGCAAGAAGGATCACGAGAGCTGCGATGCCACTGCGGATTGTACGGAGCGTCATGTTTTGTTGCCTTCCTTGTTTAGAATAGCTCCGAACCTGCCGCCGGCTGCTGGATGCTGGTACAGGTTGAAGCTTACTGTTTTGGCGGCGCACTGCTGCTTCCGCCGGCGCCGCGCGGATTGTACGGCGCGTCAATTCCACGCTGCGCAGCCACGCGAACGGCTTCCGGCGCACCCGCGATCCCGAGCGCGGCGCGATATTCCACCAGAGCCTGGTCGCGCTCTTCCGCGAAATCATGCAGGCGCCCCAGATACACATGCGACCAGGAAACGATCCCCGGATCGGGAGCAGCACTCGCCGCAGCAGGCGCTTGGCCTGGTACTTGGCCCGCGGGCTGAGCCGATGCTGCCTGGCCTGCGGCCGCAGCCGCCACCAATTTTTCGAACAGCTCCTGCGCGCGGTCCGCGTCGTGATTCAGCAACGAAGCCACCGCCAGACCGAAAGTCGCCCGGGCGTTCTCCGGATATTTGGCCAGGATCTTTTCAAAAGTCTTGCCGGCAGCCGCGGCATCCTGCAACGCTATTTCATGATCGCCCTGCGCCAGGGCGCTTTCCAACTCTGATTTCGCATCGCCCGTTTGGCCCGGCTGCGATCCAGCGCGCACCCCGCCCGGCGCGGCTTTTTCCGGGCCAGCTTCCTGCAATGCGGCGAACTGGAAATTCTGCAGGCGCTTCTGTTCGGCGGCCAGATCAATCCCGTCAATCAGGTCGGGGAAATAATACGACATCGCGGGCTCCGCTTTCTCAAACTTCTGCAATTGCGCCACGTACGATCGGACCATGATGAATCCGTCCTTATCGTCGTCGGCCAGCACAGCTTCCTCTTTGTCCGGCTTCAGGTGGCGGATGCGCAGCTCCACAGCCTTAATCAGGCATTCGTCGGCATAGGCCATGAAGTCGTTCTTGTATTCGGGGGAGAGGCGTGGCGCGCGCGCGGCAATATTCAGCAGTCCGCGTTTTTTCATCACGTTCTCGCGATATTTCAGCGGAAGGGGATCCAGCAAGAAGTGCAAATAGGCGTGGCGCACGTCGGCCTCTGGAAATTCCGGGCCGCCGTCAACCACGATGGCGTAATGATTGCCGTTGTTGCGGAAATTGGTGCGATTGCCCACCAGCGGCTCGATGTAAACCGTGAAGGAATGTGCGTAACGCGGCCTGTAAATCTCGCGCAAGTACGCGTCGGAGACGGTGACGACGCGGCGCACCGGAGACTGGTAACGCTCCACCGCGCGAGTGTATTCCGGTTCCACCGCAGCCCAGCGCAGATCCAGATGTGCTTCGTGATAAAAATTCGCGAGGACTTCCTGAAAACTTTCGATGGCCAGCGCGTCGGGCGGCATCACGTCGTGGTCCAGCAGAAATGTAAAACTCGGCGGCGGACCGATCACCAGCGCGAAAGTAATGTAGCGCGAGAGCGTCTCGCCGGGGTCGGCTAGCGCGTAATCGTGGTAGAACTGGCGCAGCGCCTCCGTGGCAGGCCCTTGCAGCTTCAGCAATTCGCCGCGCAGAGCCAGGCGCGATGGCATTTCGCTCAGCGTGCTCTCGTCCGCGGCGAATCCGGCGGCGTCCAGCGCACACATTACCGAAAAAATCGACTGGCTGGCCTCCACGCTCACTCCGGTCTGCGCATCCGGAGGCGTGGCCTGGCCGCGCGTCGCGGGAGTGTTGGCGGTGCCGAACAGAATGCCGAGCAAAATGATGATCGCGGCAATAAAAACGTGCGCTGAAAGTTTCTGGTGATGTTTTGGGATGATGGAACTCCTCACTGGTTTCGTCGCATTGCGTGCATTCAGAAACACGCGCGCCGCCCCGTGCAGCGCGTAGGTCTTGTATAAAAGATGCAGAGAGACTCTAAATGGCAGCCTGAACAGAGTCAAGCTGGGTGCGGGTCTCGCGACGTTCGAACATGCCAAAAGATTCAGCCCAGAGGACGCACAAGACGGAGCGCGGAGTGCGCAGAGAAAAGCGTGGGGGGATGCTTCGCCCGCTTCAGCGGGCTCACGATGACTGCGAAATTAACTGATTCGCGCGACGCGATGCGTCAGCCGCGCACGCGCACTTCGCTGAAGCTTACCAACACGCGACCGCCGGCTTGCGGGCGCCCGAAGCTGAATTGCGGGCGGAAGCGCGAGAAGAGCATCACCTGATCGAGTTGGCGCTGCACGGCTTGATCGTTGGGGCCGGAGAGAATCTTGTAATAAACCACTTCGCCCGATGCGTTCAGCGTCGCCTCCAGCAACAATTCGCCGGATTCCGAATGTGCGGCAGACCCAACCACGCCGGGCACAGGGAATGGCGCGAGGCTTTCCAGTCGTGCAGGCTGCACCAGGTTCAAGGGAAGATCGTTCGGCACGATGCCACCCATCGGCACGCCGACCAGAATGTTCTGCACGATCAGAACGAAGGCCACTAGAGCCGTCAAAATTCCGCCAGTAGCCGGGACCGCCAGTGGCTTCAAAATATTTTCAAACGAGACGACGGTGCGAGACCACCAACGCCGAACATCGGCCCAAGGCGCGCCAGACTGCACCGCCCGCATGCGGATGCGCACTGCCAGGTCCGCAGGCGGCGGAGCCGGCGCGACGCCCGCGAGACAAACCGCCAAACGGCGGAATCGTTCCAGTTGCACGTTGCAATCGTCGCAACCGACGAGGTGTTCCCGCACCACGGCGTGCTGCCGCGGCGAAATGGCTCCATCGAGATATCCCGGGAGATAGCGTTCGGCCTGGCGGCAATTCATCGGAGTCCTCGCAACGACCGTACGGCAACATTCGCGGCCAGCGGCGAAACTGACGGCGCGGATGTGGTGACAGATGGTGATGGATGCTGATGGGTATGCAACTCAGAGGTTGCCGGATAAGACAGGCTAGCTTGTTCCGGAGCTGCGGACGGAGTCCGTTCCGGAGCGCGCACCAGCGGATTCAGGATTTCTTTCAGCAGGCGGCGCCCGCGCAAGATGCGGGACTTCACGGTGCCGACGGAAACTTCAAGCACTTCAGCCACCTCTTCGTAGGACAAGCCTTCCAAATCTCTCAAAATCACTGCGCTCCGAAACGCATCCGGAATTTGCGCCAGCGCGCGCCGCACGGTAGCTTGCATTTCATGCGTCTCGCACTGTTCGAGCGGTGATGCTTCGGAATCCTTCAGATCTAGCGCCGGATTCTTGCCTTCTTCTTCGGCGTCTATCGAAATTTGCTGCCGGTGATGGCGCCAACACCAGCGCCGATGATTCAGGGCCTGTCGAACAGAGATGCGATACAGCCAAGTCTTCAGCGAACTGCCTTGCCGGAATCCACGAATCCCGCGAAAGGCACGCAGGAAAACTTCTTGGGTCACGTCGGCGGCGTCGGCGGAGTCCGAAAGAATGCCGTAGACCAGGTTGTACACCCCTGCATGATAATAGGTGACCAGCCAGTCGAATGCCGCGTCCGAGCCTGCTTGCAGCTCGGTGACTAATTCTGATTCGTCGCGGCCCCACGGCAGTGATTGCGCAAAGTCGGACATGCCGTTCTGTTTACCTCCCGAAGCGCCGAGCTTCAGGGCGTGTCCTTCTGAGTAGTTAGACACCGGATGCCCTGATTCGTTTCAAGCATAGCAGAAAATCTGGGTGCCAGTATGTAACGATGGTACTGGCGCGGATTGACTGTGGTTTTATGCTGTAAGTAACATAGATTCAGTAGGGTAGAGGGAGCGTCTGGGAGATTAACGTGGCAGCCAATATTGTCGGACTGGTACCCCACCGTTGTCCGTAAAAGTTCACATTACGACTGGGTAATCTTTGAGTGTCGCGGTTTTGGAGTGTGTTTGAGGACTACCGATTTTCGTCAGGGCACGGCTTTAGCCGTGCCGTATCCGCCGTATATTCCTAACAGCATTAGCCGCTGAGGGACCGGATTTCGGGTTCACTCCTCCGTCAGTCCGACCGCCCGCAAACACAGTTGCTGCAACCTCTGCGCCAGCCGCGTTCGATTCACTCGTTTCTCGCTGGCCTGCGCGTAATCCACCGCGCTGTGCAATCCATTGAACAAAAACATCGCGGTGAATTGAGAATCGTCCACGGACCATGCCCCGGCGGCGACACCTTCCCGCAGCATTCCGGCGAGATGGTCAATGATATCGTTCTTCACAAACCCCTTCCGCGCGGGCGGACGAGGCGTGCCGTAGAAAAGAATATCGTGCAGTTGAATCGAGTCCAGGTAGCCCACGATGCCCGCTTCGGCCCAGCCGGTTAGCTTTCCTTTCCAGTCGTCTTCCTTATTTCGCGCGACGCCTGCCTTTATCCGCGCCAACAATTCTTGCGCGAAGCGCCCGCGCAATGCCGCCAGCACATCCTCCTTCGATGAAAAATACAGGTAGAAAGTGCCTTTGGCCACCGCCGCGCCCGTGGTGATTTGCTCGATCGTCGTCGGCCCCGCTCCGTGCTTCAGGAACAGGCGCCGGGCCGCGTTCATCAGCTCTTCGCGGCGCTCTTCCGGCGGCTTGGTTCGAGGACGCGATTTGGATGCAGCACACATTCGACCGGCTAGCCCCCCACGACTGAACGCTGGTCACTCAAAATAAAGTAACACAGCGAAGCTGGAATGGCGCTCAGTGCCGGCCGATCCGCCGGCTGCGGCGTCTTTGTCATCAGTGATGTCACGGATATCAGGATTATCAGCGGAACGCCTCAGCATTTTCCTGCGCCCAGCGATCAAACGTGATCGGCTTTCGTTCCAGCACGCACTCCACGTTGCCAGTGACCTCCGCCATCCGCCCTTCGCGAATCGCGCGGTAAATCGAAAGATGCGCCGCAATCATTTCCTCCGAATCGCCGTCTGCGCTCGTCCGCTGGCGAACTACCTCCTCGCGGATCGCTTCGAATCGCACCGGCTTGCCGATCACCGCGCCAATCTTCGCGGCCATCTCCGCATAGCTCAACGCCTCCGGCCCGGTAATTGGCAGCGATTGCCCGTCATACTCGCGCGAGGTCAAAGCTTCGGTCGCTACGCCGGCGACGTCGTCCGTGTGAATGAACGGAATCTTGCCGTGGCCGGTCGCAGAACGCACGACTCCGCCCGCCTTGACCGACACAGCCCAAAAGAGCGCGTTCACCATGAAGCCCGTCGACCGCACGAATGTGAAAGTAATCCCGCTGGCTCGAATCGCAGCTTCGCCCCGCGCGTGCCACACGCCGGTCCCGACGTCCTGCTTCGCATCCATCGAAGAAAGCTTCACCAGATGCCGCACGCCCGCAGCTTTCGCAACGTTCGCCGCAAGTTCGTCGCGCCTCGCGATTTCCGGACCGCTGTTAACCAGAAAAAGCGCGTCAATTCCATCCAGTGCCGACGGCAACGAACTTTCATCGCTCAGGTCGCCCACGGCAATATCTACACCGTCGCCGAACCGCGTCCGCGCCTTCTGCGCATCTCGCACGAACACCCGCGGCCGCTCCCCGCGCTCCAGCAGAAGCTCGACAACGCGCGACCCGACTTCCCCCGTCGCCCCAGTAACCAGATAAGTCATGACCGTCTCCATTGAAAAAGTAGTGCCTGGCGAATCGCGGCAAGCGCACCTGTCGCCGCAGCGGCGGCAATGCAGCGATGGCTGCAATGACGATTCATCGGAGAAGATAATGCACTACTGACTGGTGGTCAGTCAATACCGTAAAAGACCGGCAATGCGCGTTCGTGCCCCTGCAGGGGCGGCTCTCAAACCCGTCCTTTTTTCGAACATTAAGTCCTGTGCGCGCCAGTGTCCAGCTGCTCGAAAACTGTTACAGCAACACGTCACGACGAGGTTTGACGCTGCGCGAACCGAGTGTGATAATGGTTTCCAGTCTTACAACAGTGGGGCCGTAGCGCAGTTGGGAGCGCGCATCGATGGCATCGATGAGGTCACGGGTTCGAACCCCGTCGGCTCCACCATTAATTCCCTTCTGAACGCGCTTCCGTGAGAGGTTAGTGCCGTAGACTCAGACTGACTCGGCTCACCCTCCAACCAAGGTCACGAAAAAACTCATGATCCGTAAAGCCAAGCCCGGAAAATCACACGCTGCTCGCCCGCTGGGGATGGATCGCGGCACCGTTATAGTTGCGGATGATTTCAATGCGCCGCTCCCGCCGGAACTGCTGGCGCTTTTCCTTGGAGAGACGACTGAACCGGAAAATCCACAGCCCGAGAAACCAGCCGCATCCAGGCGCGGGCGAATCAAATCGCGAAAACCGCGCTGACCACAACTCGGCTTTCTCCGCCTTTTCTCTACTTTTCCACTCTGTTCTCTGCGTTAAAGCTTTTGCCTTAGATTTTTCGCGCAGCCGCAGGCAAATTCGCGGTACACACGCAGAGGTCGCAGTGGATGCGAGGCGATGCCGCAGATTGCGAACAGTGAAGCGTGTTGCGGCTCTAGTGGCCGCCCTTGAACCAGCTGTATCCAACTGTGAATATGAACGTCGCGTTGTATCCGGGGTTGTGACGCCCAATGCTGGCATTGGACAAATGTCCGAAGGTGGCTTCGGCGGAGAACGCGCGGCGCGGCTTCACAAACATGTACGAGCCGAATGCCAGCCCCTCCGTGAAATTTACGGCTGCGGTGTTACCTGGCGGGACATTGCTGGTGGTAAACACCGTGCCGCCCACAATCGCGACGTACGGCGCATATTTATTCCAACTCGTGAAATTCCACTGCCAGATCGCAGGCCTGACGCTGGCGCCGTACACTCCTCCGCCGCCAGGTAGCAGGACGGCGTAAAGCGGCAGCACGTCCACGGCCCACTCAAAATTTCCCCGCAAGATGCCAGGCAAATGGTTGCCGGTGAGGATCCAGCCCGCGCGCCCGCCGCCGAACGCAAACTGTGTGCCATCGGATTTGCCAAGACCCGTACCGCCGCCGGCAACAACGCCCAATTCCCACGTGTGCCTCTGCATGGATTGAGCCACCCAGTCCTGCGTGGTGGGCGCGACGGGCGCGGACGCAGCAGCCGGCGGCGCGTCCTGCGCGGCCGCGGCTGTCACCAAAATCAAACTACAAAAAAATGCAGCGATCCATTTCATATCATTTCCTGCCCGCGATAAATTTTTCCCGTCGTTATGCGGGCCTTGCGAATTTGTGAGCCTACGTGCAGACGCCCACCGGGTCAAGCTGAAATCGCATAAGCATCACGCACAAAATCTCAAACCCACAAACCACGTGGCGTCGCGACGCCGATGCGTCTAGAATGCTCGGGCCATGGCGAAAATCACGTTTCTGGGTGCGGCAGGAACGGTTACGGGTTCGAAGTATCTGCTCGAAACGGGCGGCAAGCGTTTGCTCGTCGATTGCGGCCTCTTTCAAGGCTCAAAAGATCTGCAGCAAAGAAATTGGAATCCGCTCACGGTGGATCCCGCAACGATTGATTGGGTGCTGCTCACGCACGCGCACATTGATCACACCGGCTACCTGCCGCGCCTGGTCGCCGCCGGATATCACGGTTCGGTGTACGCAGACGCCGCGACGCGCGAGCTATGCAATCTACTGCTGCCGGATTCCGCGCACTTGCAGGAAGAGGATGCGCAATTCGCGGCGCGCAAAGGTTACAGCAGCCACAAACCTCCGCTGCCGCTTTACACCACGGCGCAAGCTCAGCAGGCCCTGGCGCGATTCCAGGAAATTCCCCGCGAGGGTGATTTCACCATCAGTCCGGAATTCTCCGTGCGCACGCACGATGCCGGGCACATTCTCGGATCCACCTGGCTCGAACTAACCATCACCGAAAACGGCAAAAAGATTCTGATCGTTTTCTCCGGAGACATCGGCCGTTACGATCAGGTAATTCTGAAAGACCCGGAGCCGCCCTCGCGCGCGGATTTCCTGTTGTGCGAATCCACCTACGGGGATCGCGACCACGGCACTGGCTCGGTCCCAGACGAGCTGGCGGACGTGATCAACCGCGTGGCCAAACGCGGCGGTGTCGCGGTGATTCCCGCTTTCGCCGTGGGACGTACGCAAGAGCTGATGTATTACCTGCGTGGGCTCGACGACGCGCAACGCATTCCGAAGCTGCCGGTGTATGTGGACAGTCCCATGGCCATCAGCGTGACCGATATTTACGCTCGGCATCACGAGGACCACGATCTGGATTTTACGAAGATCGAACGGCAAGGCAGTCGCGACCCACTGAATCTTCAGGAAGTGCACATGACGCGCGCCGTCGAAGATTCCAAGAAAATCAACGACGTCACTTCGCCGTGCATCATTATTTCTGCGAGCGGCATGGCCACGGGCGGCCGCGTGCTGCATCATCTGGCGAAGAGGTTGCCGGATTCGCGCAGCGCCGTGCTGCTGGTGGGTTACGAAGCGGAGGGAACACTGGGACGCGCGTTGCAGGAAGGCGCGCAGTACGTGCGCATCCACGGGCAGGAAGTTCCCGTGCGCGCTGAAGTCGTGATGCTCGATCAACTTTCCGCGCACGCCGGCAGAAGCGAATTGCTGCGCTGGCTTTCGGGATTTACCGCGCCGCCCCGTCAGACATTTTTGGTGCACGGCGAACCCAGCGGCCTAGAAGGGCTGCGCGCCGGAATCGCCGGCCGGTTTCACTGGCCCGTCACCGTGCCGGCTTATCTGCAAAGCTTCGATTTAAATACATAAGGACTGCCGCACCCCGCCGCCGTTTTCAGAAGCGTGCAGCCGAATTCCAACCGGGTCTTGCTGCTGCCCTCCGCGGTGCTATACTGCGTGCAAATTAGCCGGGGGGTGCGCCATGAGCCGGCTCTACATCGGCCTCGTCGTGCTGTTTTCGTTCGCTGCCTGCCTGTTATTACCGCCACGTGTATCCGCGCTGCGATTGGGCGGGAGTTTGTCCAGCAGTAACAATTTGACGATCAGCGGGAATGTCTATTACGGGGACGGAAACCAAGCGGCCGCGCATGTGATGGTGCAATTGCAAGACGCCGCGGGCGAGACGCGCCTGCAGGAAGAAACAACCGATTCCGGTGGGTTCGAATTCCAGCGCCTCGGTGGCGGCACATACACGCTCCTGGTGGACGTGCAAGGTTACCAGCGCGTGGCCGCTACCTTGAATCTGTCATATATGCCGGAGAAGAGCGTGGTCGTCCGGCTGCGCGCGCTGACCGGCGAAAAAGAGACGGCAGCGGCGACTTCCGTTTCCGCGCACGAACTTTCCATGCGGGAAACAGCTCGCGAGCGGATGAGCGCCGGCAAGAAAAAATTGTACACCGAAAAAAATGCGCAAGGCGCTCTGGAAGATTTTCAATCGGCCCTGGCAGCTGCGCCCGGATATTACGAGGCTTCTTACCAGGTGGGGATGGCCTACCTGTCGCTAGGCCGGCGCGACGACGCCGAAGCCAGCTTTCGAAAATCCATCGAGTTGAGCGGCCACAGGTACTCCGAGGCCGAAGTCGGGCTGGGCACGTTGATGTTAGACCGCCGGGATTTTGCGCAAGGCGAAATGGCCGTCCGCCGCGGAGTGGAATTGAATCCAGATTATTGGCTGGGACAGTACGAATTAGGCCGCGCGCTGCTGAATCTGGACAAGTTCGCGGAAGCGCTCCAGGCCGCGGACCGGGCGAAATCGCTCGCGCCCAACGCCGCGATCGTCTACCGGCTGCTTTCCAATATTCATCTGCGGCAAAAGAATTATCCGGCACTGCTGGCGGACATTGATTCCTACATCAAGCTGGATCCGGACAGTGCGGCGGGAATTCGCGCGAAGCAATTGCGCGAGCAAGTGATCCAGAAACTGGATACGGCTGGGGCGACTACTGCGGCAGAAAAAACTCCCTGATTGTACACGCTGGGATGAAGGTTTTTGTAGCCAAGCCCGCAGCCGGCGGCTCAGCGCGCGGCGGTTTCCGCAACGAACTTCGGAATTTCCAGCAAACGAAAACCGAGCACGAACATCGGATGCGGGGCCACGCGTCCCCAGCGGGTTAGATCATATTTCGCGCGGATAAAACGAATTTCAGGCTTGAGCGTCAGATCCAGAACCTGCCGCGTTTCGCCGCGATAAAAACGTTGCGGCATTTTCAGCAGCGGCATTTTTCCAAAGTCCGTCCCGTCGGCCGATCCCCACACGGAAATATCCACCGACTCCTGTTCCATCTGGTCGGTAATTTCCATGGTGCAGAGGAACGTACGGGTCTGGCTGGCGGAGATGTCAAACGGCTGGCCTTCGCCGTTCGCGGTCAGTTGCGTGCCCGGCGGTATCAGAACGAATTCCACAGCCATGCATTCGCCTCCTGAAGGAGCACGCGGATTCTAGCACAGGTCTTCGCGGATGATTTAGATGCGCTTCACGCGGTTTTTTTCAACTTGGCCAGGCGCTCGGCGGCGGCTCGGAATGTTTTTTCAGTTTTGCAGAATGTGAAGCGGAGGTGCGTGCGGCCATCGGCGGGGTCGCGGTAGAAACTGGAGCCCGGGACCGCAGCCACGCCGATCTTAGTGACCAGATATTTTGCGAAGGCCACGTCGTCAACAAATCCGAAAGCCGAAATGTCGGTCATGATGTAGTAAGCGCCGCGCGGTTTGAAGCACTTGAAGCCGGCGCCCGTGAGAATGCCGAGCAATCTTTCGCGGCGTTGCGCGTATTCACTCGCAAGCGTCGTGTAATACTCCGGCAGAAATTGCAGTGCCACTGCACCGGCTTCCTGCAAAGGCGCAGCGGCTCCCACCGTAAGAAAATCGTGCACTTTGCGAATCGCGGCCGTGACTTCGGGCGCAGCAATGGCCCAACCGACGCGCCAACCCGTGACGCTATACGTTTTCGACAGCGCGTTGATCGTGATGGTGCGGTCGCGCATGCCCGCGAGCGTCGCCATGGAAATATGCTCGGCGCCGTCGTAGAGCATGTGCTCGTAAATCTCGTCCGTAATAGCGTAAGCATTCCAACGCACGCAAAGATCGCGAATTATTTCCAGTTCAGCTCGCGTGAAAACCTTGCCGGTGGGGTTGTTCGGCGTATTCACAATGATGGCCCGGGTTTTAGGGCCGAACGCGGCCGCGAGTTCCGCCGGATCAAACGTCCAATCCGGAGCATGCAGCCGGACGAAGCACGGGACTGCCCCCGAAAGGATCGCGTCCGGCCCATAATTTTCGTAGAACGGTTCGAAGACCACGATTTCGTCGCCCGGATTGATCACCGCCAGCATCGCGGAAATCATGGCTTCGGTGGAACCGCAGCACACCGTGATTTCGCGCTCCGGATCGATAGACATGCCAACATTCGTTCGCGAAAATTTCTCGGCAACGGCGTTGCGCAGCGATTTCGCGCCCCAGGTAATCGCGTATTGATTGATGTCCGCGGCAATCGCATCCTGCGCGGCGCTTTTGATCAGCGCCGGGGCGGGAAAATCAGGAAAGCCCTGCGAAAGATTGACGGCTTTATATTGCAGCGCCAGCCGCGTCATTTCGCGGATCACGGACTCGGTAAATTGCGCGGCCTTCCAGGAAAGCTGCGGGCTAGTGGCCGGGGCTGCTTGCGGCTTTACGGGATTCATTCGTAGCGCCTCGCACGGGCTGTGATCCGTATAACTTACGATAAATATCGGCGTTGCGCGTAACGATTTCCACGTATTCGCGCGTTTCGGTGAACGGAATGGAATCCACAAATTCGGCCGGCTCGCGATAGCTCTGGCCCGAAGTCCAGAACGCGACGCGATCTTCTCCGGCATTGTAAGCGGCGAGCGCGGGTTCCACGCTGCCAAAATCCCGCTGCAAGCCGGCAAAATAAATCGTGCCGATGTGAATATTGTAATCCGGCTCGAAAAGCATAGGCGTGGAGAAACGTACCTTGGCTTGCTTCGCGAAGCGCCGCGCCGTTTTCGGCAACAGCTGCATCAAGCCGAACGCGTTGGCGTGAGAATGCGCTTCGGGATCGTAGGCCGACTCCTGGCGGATCAGCCCGGCGGTGAGCATGGGATCCACGCCCGCGGTGGTCGAGCGAGTCACAATAAAAGACTGAAACGGCATCGCGTAAGCCGTCAGCCACACTTCGCGTGGAACCTGGCCGAACGGACGCCACTCCAGCTGCGGATAAATCTGCCGTATGGTGACGATCGCTGCGCCCAGGTGTCCGGCGTTCAGCGCTTCCTGCGCAGCTTCGAGCAGCAGCCGCGGTTCGCCCGTAGCGGCATACGCCGCGTGCAATTCTAATTCCGCGGAAGCATCGAAGCCGATCGAGCGCAGAGCATCGGCGCGCATCTGGCGGCTCGCAGCAGCCGCCGGAATCGTGTCACCGAGCGGCAACGCGGGAGGCACGGGCGGAATCGTCGCTAGAATGTCCGCATCGGCAGAGGGACCGGCACCGAGCGCGCGCAGACGTTTCACGGCCGTGGTGGCAAAATAATTCTGCGGGAAGCGCTCCAATAATTTTGCGTAGTAGGTGCGCGCCAGCGCGGAGTTCCCTGCCTCTTCGGACAAACGGCCGAGCCAGTACAAAGCATCTGGCGAAAATTGCGAGCCGGGAAAACGCCGCAGATGTTCGGCCAGGTCCGCGGTGGCGTCGGGCTGGCGTTTCAAAATGGCCGCCCAGGTGAGGCGCCATTGCGCCGGAAGCGCGTCGGCGACAGTTGGAAAATTATCAGAGAGACGTTTGTAGTAGGAAGCGGCGCGATCGCGATCCAGCTGCACCCAATAATAATTCCCCGCCAGAAACAGCGCGGATTCCGACCAGCGGCTGTCCGGAGCGCGCGCCACTGCCGATTCCACGGCAGCAATCATCTGCGATTCTGACGGCCGATCGCGATAATAATTTGCGATCGTGTTGTAGCGCTCGGCGTCCACGTCCGGATCGTTAATTTTCAAAGCAGAGAGGTCGGATATGCCGGCGCCCAGCGCGACGCCGCATTCCATGATGCGCAGCTGGGCGCGTTCGCGATCCGCGCCGCTGAGCTGTGGCAGCAGATGCGAATACTCGTTGCGTGTATCGCCCCACTGATGCGCTGCGAAAATCGTGGAGGCGTGTTCGAGCTGCTGTTCGATGGGAATCGCAGCGAGCTTGTCGCCGAGCGAGCTGCGCAAAAAAGAAAGTTTCTCGCCGGCTTCGCGCGCCTGATCGCTCAAAGGGAAATGCAGATAGATGGTTTGATAGTCCGCGGCGGCCTGCAGCGGCTGGCCGGATTGTTCGCGAGCTTCGGCGCGCAGGAAAAGCAGCGCGGGTTTCCCAGCGGTTTGCGGATAAGCGTCGAGCGCCGCGAGAATTGCCGCGGGCTGGCTCACGGCAAGCGCCGCGACGCCTAAAGATTGCAGTGCCTGATCCGTGACCACCGAGTCTGGATAATCCTTGCGAAATTCCTGCAGCTGCGCAAGAGCTTCCGCATTATGATTCAGCGCGAGATTGGCTTGCGAACTCCAATAGAGAGCGTAGTCGCGCAGCAGCACGTCGCTTTGCGCCATCTTCAACCACTTCGCGGACTGCGGGTAATGCGCTTTGCCGTAATCGAAATATCCCAGGGCCAACGCGGCGCGATTTCCCAGCCCGCCAGAAGATTTCTGCAGGGCGAAGGCGCTGAGTTTAGCGTAAGCCGCGGCGGGATTTTTTTGCTTCAGCGCGCGCGTCAGTTGCTCGAGTTGCTTCGTCGCGGCGCCAGACGGAGCATGCGCGGGCATACTGGCAGCGGCCGGCTTCTTCGCGTGACTGGGAGCTTGAGCTGGCGGTGGCGCCGGTACCTGACTCTGCGAGGCATGCTGCGCGACGGCGGCCGGCACGGAACATGCCGCGACCGAGAAGACGGATACCACTGCGACAGCGCGCATTGCGGGGCCGAAGAATTTCATTCTGATTATCTTAATGCCGCAAAACGGGCGAGGGATACGGATATTCGCCGAGGGCCTGGGCGTCGCCATCGGCCAAAATTTCCACCATCCAATCGTAGAAATAATCCACGGGATGATCTTGAATCGCGCGAAAACGGCGGTCGTATTCCTTGCGCGCTTTATCAATATCCACGCGCAGACGGACGCAGATGTCTTTGTGTTCACGGCCGAGGCGAACTTCTTTCGGCTGCAATAGTTTGATGTCTTGCATGGCGACTTTGGCCACGCGGTTCGCGCGACGATGGAGTTCCTGCTCTTCCCTGGGCAGATTCGCGAGTTCGAAGGCTTCTTCGGCGACCTCGACTTCCGGAGGCGGTGCAGCGGGCGGCACCACGGCGGATTCCGGGGCCGCGTTCAATACTTCCTCCGGCTCTTCTACCCATTCCAGTTCGGGTTCGGGCGGCGGAGGCGCCGCGGCCGGGGCAGCGGGTTCTTCCACTTCCACAGTTTCGCGCGCTGATACTTGCGCGATTTCTTCCTCTGCCACTTCCTCGGGCGCTTCTTCCGGCTCTTCCACAGCGGCAGCAGCGGACGCACCCGCAAATTCGTGTTCTTCGGAGGCTTGCTGATCGCGAGGATTGAGGGCTACCGCGACGAAATTTGAAAGTACGGAAAGTCCGGCCGCCAAGGCCGCGGCGGCAGTTTGTGCGCGTAGCAGTGCGGGCAAGGCGTTGCTGGGACGGCTGGAACCGCAAGCGGCGACCAAGTCGGCGTAGGCGTGATGCAACTCGTCCGCGGTGCGCTGCAGCGGGGCGAGGTTATCGCGCAGAGCGCGGGAAACCGCCTCTTCCAGGGCCTGTTCGAGCGACGTTTTCCTTGGAGTCAAAGGAATACCTGCCTCTTTTGAATTATGGAAACGGTAACGGGGGGTGTCAACTGACATTACGGAAGCGCGTGCCTGCCATGCAGCGGCGAGGTTTCAGTGCCCTCAGGTTTCCACTTGTTTCGGTAGTGTGCGAATTGGAACAGCGCGCAGCTGGGGCTGTGCGTACCATCTTCGTTATGTGCGGTGGCTTGCGGTCGGGACCATTTGCTCAAGTGACGGCATAAGGGAGAATCGGAATGAAGAAATCATTAATCGCAGGTTCGTTCGCGCTGTTGCTGCTGATTGGCGGGTGCTCCACTGCTCCAGCGGCCGGGCCAGCAGGACCTCAAGGACCTCCGGGAGATCAAGGCGCGTCTGGCCAGAACGCCGATCGGGACCGTGACCGCGATAGAGATCGCGACCGAGACAAGGACCGCGAGCGAGATGCAGGCGCACCGCCGTCGTGCACGCGAGGACAACATCCGGCCAAGGACTCCGACGGACGATGGGCTTGCGTAAGAGACTAAGGACCTCGTTTGGTCTGCGTCGGGACGCGGACAAAATAGTGACGAATTAATCGAGCGTGTCTGGACTGAAGTTCCCCACCATGGATCGCCACGCTACAGGTGTGTTCACACCTCACTTGATCCAACTGCCGCGAGTTTTGTCTGATTTCCGGTTAGAGCGGAATTTAAGCCGTGCGGCTGTGTTTATTCTGCGAGGCGCGGGTCGAGCAATTGCTCTTCGCGTTGGCGCAAATCCTCGAAAAACGCCTCGCCCTCAATTGCTTTCACGCGCCCACTCTTGATGTCTTCGTAGCGGCCGTCCAGCATGCCGCGGACTTCAGCGAGATATCCTGCCATGGCGTCTTCCACAAGCTCGTCGGTCGGGCGACCGCTCTGGATGGCGAGTTCGTTTAGGCGCGATTCCGTTTCAGGCTTAAGATGCACTTCCATGCTTGTCAATGTAAAGAAGCGCCATCGCTTCTGTCAAAATTAATTGCCCGTAGAGTAGGAGAAAACTGGAGATGCTGACGGCGGAACAGATACGAGAATTGTTACAGATGCGGCCGCATCCGATCGAGGGCGGATTTTTTGCGGAGACGTACCGCGGCGTTCCCGCGGTTCCGCAGAGCTTGCTGCCGGGTTATCCCGGAGACCGCGCGATTTCCACGGCGATTTATTATTTGCTGACGCCGGATACTTTTTCGGCGATGCACCGCGTGCGCGGCGATGAGATGTTTCATTTTTATTTGGGCGATCCCGTGGAGATGTTGCAGCTGAAAGCGGATGGCAGCGGCGAGGCGATCGTGCTGGGGCAAGACATCGCACTGGGCATGCGCCTGCAGCACAACGTTCCTGGAGGCGTGTGGCAGGGTTCGCGGCTACGGGCCGGCGGGAAATACGCTCTGCTGGGGACGACGATGGCTCCGGGATTTGAGTATGAGGACTACGAAGCGGGAACGCGGCAAGAGCTAAGCGCGCAATTTCCGAAGCATTCCGCGATGGTGGCGGCGTTGACGCGTTAGGTCTCGCAGCGGGCGCGGCGAATTGGCGACGGGTGCGCGCGGTGGTATTCTAGTGGGGACCGACGGGGGCGCAACGGTTTCGACGGAAACTGTAGCGGCTCGAAGGCATGCCGGGACCCACCTCCCCGAAACATGGTGGAACAACACAACTGGCAACTCACAGTTGGCACTCGCAGCCTAACTTAAATTAGGCTACGCGCTCCCCCAGGCGTTACCTACGCGCGTGGGTCGGGGCGTCACACAGTAGGCTGGCTGTCGCGTTTCGGTCCGCAATGCGGCGGCGAGATCATCGGACTAGTTGCTAGCGCGTCTTGCCTGTTCTGAGCGCTAGCAGCGAAACCAACGGAACGGGATAAGCATGTAGGCTTCGTGTTGCAAGGTTTCTCGGACGGGGGTTCAACTCCCCCCGCCTCCACCATTTCTTCTTATTTGTTTACAGTTAGTTAGAGGCTGGAGTTTTCCCGCGTAACTTCTACGTAACCTTCCCACTGCTAGAGACGGTGCTTTGGGCATCGGGCAGAACCACGGGAGCCCGTAAAGCCCTCTCAGGTTCTCGGCCATCCCGACTTCACGCCGAAAACCCGTGAAAATCCATTTGTCCGGTAAGAGATTCGGGCAGAGTACCGATGCGTCCGCGTGTTGCTCGGAGCACGCGCTGCGCGGAATAGAAACCTAGGACTGAATCTTGGAGCGTTTATTTTCCGACTGCGCAGGTGGACTGGGTACGCAGACGGCGCTTTTCCAGAAACTCGACAAATGAGGGTATGCCTTCGCCGGTTTTGGCTGACAGCTTTAGGATTTGCATCCCGGGGCGCACGGATTGGATGTTTCGTTTGGCAGCGACCTCGTCGAATTCCACGACGGCAGCCAGATCTAATTTGGTGATGATGGTGACGTCCGCGCTGTTGAAAATTGTCGGATACTTCAACGGCTTGTCCTCGCCTTCGGTTACCGACAGCAGCACGAATCGCAAGTCTTCGCCTAGATCGTAGGACGATGGGCAGACCAGATTGCCGACATTTTCGATAAACAAGAAATCCAGATCGCGCAAATTCCAGCCGTCGAGGGCATTCTGCACCATCGCTGCTTCCAGATGGCAAACTGCGCCAGTGATGATTTGTTTGACGGGAACTTGGCTGCGCGCGAGGCGAGCGGCGTCGTTTTCCGTAGCGAGGTCGCCGACCAAGGCCGCAACTCTATAGCGCGCGCGGAGAACCGTGAGAGTTCTTTCGAGGAACGCCGTCTTGCCCGAGCCGGGGCTTGAAACGAGGCTGATCGCGAGGACGCCGGCTTCGCGGAAACGCTCGCGGAGCGCACGAGCGAGGACGTCGTTTTGTTTCAGGACGTTTTTACGGACTTCCACCAGGCGCGGTTCTGGAATCATGCTCGCAGCTCCATCGCGGTGACCATCAGTTCGCGTCCTTCCAGGACTTCAGGGGTGGGCGTGCCGCACTCGGCGCAGCAGAGCGATTGCAGAGACTGCACGGAACGGCGGTCCCGGCACACGGGACAATTTACTACGATCGGAACTTCTTCGATGAGCAGTTTCGAACCCTCCAGAGGTGTTTGCTGACAGGCGATTTCGTAAGAGAAAAGCAGAGCTTCTTTTACTACGCCGGAAAGCGGGCCGAGTTTGAGGTAGACGACTTCCACACCGTGTGCGCCGCGCGATTCCGCTTCTTCGCACGCGAGATCAACGATGCTCATGGCAATTGAGAGTTCGTGCATTGGGCCGCTTCACCTCGAAAGTTATAAAGCAAATGCTACAGCGAGGTAGAAAACATATTTAGGTCACCTGTGTCGTCCAATCCAATTCTGATTCTATCTCCGCGGCGGAACTTTGCGAGCTGCGATTGCTCAGCGCGGCCAGCGCGGCCTGACCGAGGCTGATGCCGGCGTCATTCGATGGAACAACGTGATTCGTCCAGATTTGCAGCTGTTCGGGCTGCAGGAGATCTTTTAGATCGCGCAGGAGCAATTCGTTTTGGAAAACGCCACCGGAAAGCACGATGGTTTCGGTGCTACACGCGCAGCATAGAGTTACGACCGCGTCACGGAGGCCTTGCGCGAAACCGCGCTGGAAGGCGCGCGCAATTTCACCTTGGTCGCGTCCGCGGAGTCTGTCGTTGATCACGCTCTGAAGCAGCGGACGAAAATCCAATTCCTTGCCGACCAAAGGAAACAGATACGCGTCGGAAGCTTGCCCGTGAGTGGCAAGGCGTTCCAGCCACATAGCGGCCTGGCCTTCGAACGTGACTTCGCGTGTGAAACCGAGTAGAGCAGCCGCAGTGTCGAAGAGGCGGCCAACGGAAGTTGTGCTGAACGATCGCACGTTGATATTCGCCAGGCGCAGAGCATCTCGATAGCGCGAAGGAAATGAGAATGGAGAAGCAGTTAAATCTGGCAGTTCGTCCAGATGCGCGAGAAAACCGGCGGCTGCCTGGACTGGATACTTAGCCGCCGCATCCCCGCCGGGCAGTGCGGCCGGGCGAAGATGGGCGACGCGCTCGAAGCCTTCGCGCACGCTGCCAGAGAAAACCTCGCCGCCCCAGTTGGTGCCGTCGTCACCGTAACCCGTTCCGTCGAAACTGACGCCGATGATGCGGTGGTCCCAGGCGCCGCGCTCCGCGAGAACGGAAGCGATGTGCGCGCGATGATGCTGCACAGCGTATTTTTCTGCTGCGGAGAATTGCGCGGCATGAAGAGCCGAAACGTATTGAGGATGCGCATCGTGCACGAGTAATAATTCGCTCAGATCAATTTCGTACATCGCCAGCAAATCGTCCACGGTTTCGCGGAATGCGCAGAACGATCCGTAATGATCCAAGTCGCCGATATGCTGGCTGACGAAGGCTTGGCCATCAACGACCAGGGTGATCGCGTTTTTTAGATCGGCGCCAAGTGCGAGAATCGGCCGCTTGGTTGGAAATGTGGCCGCGGCGCTGGGGGCGTAACCCCGGGCGCGACGAAGAATTGCCGGGCCAAAAACGCCGACGCGAGCCACGGAATCGTCCACGCGGCGGGCGATGGGGCGTTCGCCGATGAGGAAACTGTCCGCGATGCCGGAGAGCTGCTCAAGCGCATCATCGTCTTTGTACGCGATCGGCTCGCTGGAACGATTCGCGCTAGTCATGACGAGGGCATCAGGGGCTCCGGCGGCAAAGAGCAAATGGTGCAACGGCGTGTAGGGCAACATCACGCCTAGCTCGTCGTTCTCGGGAGCGACTCCGGGCAATTCGATCTTGGCACGCGCGAGGACAATGGGGCGGGCGACGGAACTCAACAATGATTCCGCATCGGGTCCAAGCTCCACCAGGCTGTGCGCGACCTTAATATTTTCTACCATCAAGGCGAACGGCTTTTCCTTGCGAAATTTCCTGGCGCGCATGGCGCTGACGGCTTGGGTATTTCTCGCGTCGCAAGCCAGATGGTAGCCGCCGAGGCCTTTTACCGCGATAGTCTTGGCCGAGTGAAGGTCTTGCACTGCCTTTCGAATGGCCGCCTTGTCACCGCGCTCAATCTGATCGCCGGCCTGATAAAAATAATGCGGGCCGCACGCGGGACAGGCAACGGGCTGGGCGTGAAAGCGGCGATCTGCTGGATTCACGTAGTCGGCAGCGCAATGCGCATCGAGGTTCCACACGGCCATTGTGGTGTTGGGGCGATCGTACGGCAGGCTGCGAATGACGCTGTAACGCGGGCCGCAATTCGTGCAATTGATGTAGGGATAGTGGCGACGGCGATCGTTGGGATCGAAGAGTTCCTGCAGGCATTGCTCACACATCGGAAGGTCGGGCGAAATTCGCGCGGTAGGTTGGCGTTCGCCTGCGCTTTCCCGAATTGTGAATTCGGTAAAGCCTACGGGCTCGGCGGATTCAACACGCACGGCTGAAATCTGTGCGGCCTGTGGCGGATGAGATTTCATCTCGTCAAGAAACCATTGGAACGCTTCTTCGCTTCCCTCGAGATGGATTTCCACGCCTTGTTGCGCGTTTAGAACCCAGCCATTCAAGTTATACGTGCACGCTAGCCTATAAACGAACGGGCGAAATCCAACGCCCTGTACAACACCGCGTACCTGAATAGAGTAAGCATTCGGCATGGATCTTATTTTGCTTTCACCACGCAGCCGCGACCCTGCCAGCCGACCTGAATGACCTTACCGTCCTTAACGAGCAAAGGAACGGTGAATGGCGGCTGCGCCAACTGGAGCATGCGCTCGCGCGCCTGGCCGTCGGTTTCGACGTCGAACTCGGTGAACTCGCTTCCCTTCCATTCGAGCCATTCGCGCATTTCGCTGGTGTAAGGACAGCTGGCCGTGCCGTAGAGTTCGAGATTAGGCATGGACGAAGCCCTCTAGCCCCTCGCGAAGCAGGTGGTAAATTGACGCTTGGACTTCCTGAATGCGCGGAATGTAGGCTGAGCGAACGATCAACGGAAAATCGGCGAGACCGCGGCGCAGGACTTCGCCGCCGTCGTAGCCGAGCAATGCCACGGTGAGCAGATTTCTTTTTCGCGCCTCTTCCAGCGCCATGACGATATTTTTCGAGCCGCCGCTAGTGGAAATGGCGATGGCCACGTCGTTGGGCCGCGCCTGCGCGATCAGTTGCCGCTGAAAAACTAATTCGGTGCCAACGTCGTTGGCGATGGCTGAGAGGTTTGCAGGCTCCATGGAAAGCGAAATTGCACGAATAGCCGTGAATCCAGCGGGCGGCATGAAGCAATCTATAGCGAAATCGTTGGCGTCGGTGGCCGAGCCGCCGTTGCCGAAAATAATTAGCTTGCCGCCGCGGGCGATGCGTTCGCGGAGCGCGGCGGCGGCGTTGCCGATTTTTTCGGACTCTTCGTGGGCCACTTGCGTACGTAGCAGCGCGTCGTCCTGCGCTTTCATGCGGATGGAAGCCGCGACTTGCGCGACGATGTCAGACGTTTCCTGTTTATCTTTGCCGAGAAATGGATAGAGAAAACCAGCCTCGCCAACGTCGTGTCCCAGCTCGCGGTGTTCGAAGAAGACGTGCACTGTTTCCCAGAGCGTGTGGTAGAGAATCTCGACTAGTTCCTGGTGAATAAAAGCATCATTCGTGGCGGGATTGCAGAAGTAGGAGCCGCCAGCGCCTGGCAAAGCAAATGTCATTGCGAGACGCGCTTGCGCTGCGTCTAAAGCGGCCCAGACTTCGGCGTCGCCTTCTGGCGGGCCGAAGCCCATGACGATGTCGTCAGGCTGCGCGAGGGTTTTCAGCCACGGTTCGAAGGCCAAAGAAAGATCGAGCGCCGGCAGCGCGCGTTTTCCGACGATGACGGGATGCACGAATTCAACGGAGACGTGTTGAGCGTCCGTGGCGTAGGGGCCGCGGCCAAAAGCGAGCAGCCTGCCACCGCGCAGAAAGCGCTCAGACATTTCGCGGCAAGCTTCGGCCAAGCGCAGGGATTCGGCGGCGAAAAATGATTCGATTAGCCGATTGCGCGCTAGCAATCGCTGGCCGATTTGCGCCGTGAGTTCAATGTCCGTGGGCATCGGGCTTCCTAACAAATGCGGGGCAGCGGATCGCCGACGAGCATATCGACCAGGCGGCTGCCTCCGTAAAGAGTCGTGACTAAAACAGCACTGGCTGGCTGCTCGCGAACTTCGCCGATTATTTTTGCTTCCTCGCCCCCGGGGGTCGCGCGCAAAGCCTCTAGCGCAGATTCCGCGTGCTCGGAAGAGACGACGGCTAGAAATTGGCCTTCATTCGCGATGTGAAGCGGATCGAGGCCCAGTAGCTCACAAGCCCCGCGCACGGAATCGCGCACGGGAATTTTTTCTTCGAAGAGAGCGACCCCCAGCCCGCAATCGCGCGCGAGTTCGTTCAATGAGGTGGCCACGCCGCCGCGGGTGGGATCGCGCATCCAGCGAACGCCCGCGCCGGCTTCACGGACGAGCGCCTGGACGAGGGGAAAAACGGAGCGCGTGTCCGAACGCAGCTCCGCTTCGAGCTCGAGATCGCCGCGCGCCAGCAAGATCGTGATGCCGTGATCGCCGATCGGTCCGGAGAGCAGAACTTTATCGCCCAAGCGCACCGACTGCGGAGAAATTTCCACTCCGGAAAGCAGCCGACCGATTCCGGTGGTGGTGACGTACATTCCGTCGGCCTTACCGTGTTCGACGACTTTGGTGTCGCCGCCAGCGATTTTGACACCCGCTTTCTCGGCGGCGTCCGCCATGGCGCGGACTTCTGCTTCCAGAATTTCGGTAGGCAAGCCGGCTTCGAGAACAAAGGTGACGACGATCGCTTCGGCGCGGGCGCCGGAAACGGCGAGGTCATTCACGGTGCCATTGATGGCCAGCTCGCCGATGGAGCCGCCAGGAAAACGCAACGGCTTCACCACAAAACTGTCAGTGGTCATGGCGATCTTCGTGCCGTTGATCTGAACGTGTGCGGCATCGCCCAGCGGGCCGGGTGAAGAACCAAAAAGAAGCGGAGCGAATAGTCCTTCGACCAGCCTGCGGCTGGCCTTGCCGCCGGCGCCGTGCGACATTTCGATTTGCGGTTCGCGGAATTTAATTTTTGTGACAGCCGTGGCCATGGATCTCCCGTTCGCTTAACGTGCAGCAGCGTTCGCGATAGTGATCGGCTTGCGATGCTCGTAATTGTAGTAGGCCGCACACGAGCCTTCGGACGAAACCATCAGCGCGCCGACGGGCTGTTCGGGCGTGCATTCGCGTCCGAAAAGTTTGCATTGCGCGGGCTTGAGGACGCCTTTGAGCACTTCGCCGCACTGCGCGGCCTTGGGGTCAGTGACGCGGATACCGGGAACAGTGAATCGCTGCTCGGCGTCCCAGGTTCCATATCTCTCGCGGATTTTCAGCGCCGATTGCGAAATAAATCCCAGGCCGCGCCATTCGAAGTAGGGGCGAAGTTCAAATACTTCTGCCATGGCGCGCAATGCGGCGCGATTCCCTTCCCAAGGCACGACGCGCTTGTACTGATTTTCGACTTTGGCCTCGCCATTGCGAAGCTGGCGCAGCAACATCATGATGGATTGCAGAATGTCCAGCGGCTCGAAGCCTGACACGACTACCGGCTTGCCTTCGTCCTTGGCGATCCAGTCGTAGGGCCTGCAGCCAATCACCGTGGAAACGTGGCCGGGGCCCACGAAGCCATCGAGGCGCATGTCCGGCGAATCCAGAATCGCGCGGATGGCGGGGATAATGGTGACGTGATTGCAGAACACTGAGAAATTGTTCAGGCCTTCGGCTTTTGCGCGCACCAGGGTCAAAGCAGTAGAAGGCGCCGTGGTTTCAAATCCGATCGCGAAAAACATCACGTGCTTCTCCGGATTGTTGCGCGCAAGTTTGAGCGCGTCGGCCGGCGAATAGACGATGCGCACGTCCATGCCGCGCGCTTTATATTCCAGCGGGCTGCCGTGCGTGCCCGGAACGCGCATCATGTCGCCAAACGCGGCGAAAATGAAATCTGGTTGCGCTGCCAGTGACAAACCGTCGTCAATGCGGCCCATGGGAAGAACGCAGACAGGGCAGCCCGGCCCGTGAATCAGCTCGACGTTGGCTGGAAGCAAATCCTTCAGGCCAAAACGATAAATTGCGTGGGTGTGGCCGCCGCAGACTTCCATGATGCGATAGCGGCGATTGGGATCGGCGAGCTTGCGGATTTCTTCGCCGGCTTTGGCGATGAGCTCGGGGGCACGAAATTCATCCACGAATTTCATTGCTTCCACCTTTGCGGCGGGTGATCGGGAATTTCGTTCTCGAGACCGTAGCCGCGCACTTCCTCCATCGCCGCCGCCGCTTCGCCAAGCATCGTGAGAGTTTCCATCTGTTCCGCGGCATCGGCTTCGCTGATCTTGCTCATGGCAAAGCCGACATGAATCAGCACCCAGTCGCCCGGGACGGGTGGTGCATCCTGCAACAGGCCCAAATCCACTTTGCGGCGCACGCCGACGACGTCAACTGTCGCGAGATGCGTGTTCTGCGAATCAATCGCAATAATTTTTCCGGGTATTGCCAGGCACACGGTGCAGCTCCCTTTGCTGATGTCTTGTTGCGACTATGCGCTCGCTTCTTCTTGCATGCGGGCTACGAGTTCAAAGGTAAATTTGAGTTCGTCTTTCAAGCGCAATGCTCCGCCGGCGAAAGAGACCGGCTTGATTCCGTAATCCGATTGGCGCAGCGAGAAGTCGCCGGAAAGTCGCAGCATCGTGCCCAAGCGCGTGACGCGCGCGCTGACGGATTGAGTTTGCGTGACGCCGTGAAAAGCGAGCGTGCCGGTGGCCTGCGCGAGAAGCATATCTTCGGATTGTTTCTGGACCGTTATTTGTTTAGTTTCGTAGATCGCGGTTGGGAAGCACTGGAGTTCCAGAACCTCGTACATGGTTTGTTCGAGTTTCTTGCGGTCGTCGTTGCTCATTTCGTCTTGAACTTCCATGGCGCTGGTGCGCACCGTCACTCGCACGACGGCGTTTTCATAACTGTCCGGCGCGAACTGGATTTCGCCGTCGTAGTCGCGAATGGCAATTTTCGGATTGTGGCCAAACGTGGAGAGCATGCCAGTGGCGAACGCTTGCACGGTGAAACGGCTCGCGTTGGTATCGAGCGCAAATTTCACTGGCACGAGGCTTCTTTGCGTTGCTGTTTGCACGACATCATTCCTGACACCACAATTTTCGCGGCACGTGCCAAATGCAGGGGCGTTACGCAGCCCCCTTGCGATGCCGGCGCGCCCTTACATCGAACGCAGGCGAAAATATCGTTCGATGTCCGGTATCGCGGCGGAGGCCAGGTTCCCCACGCCAATCTGACCGAGATAACGGCGCACGGTGGGATTGGATGGCACCAGCCCCGCACCGAAGATCACCAGGGCCACGCCGCCGAGCATGTAGAGAGTGTCCTCGTCGGTTCCGTTTGATTCTGCCGCCCGATCCATTAATTCGACCGCCATGGTTTTCTCCTTTGCGCGATGGGAATGCGATTTATTTTTTTCCAGGCCATTCTTCCGCGAGAATTCGAGTCACCAGCGAATCTACCAGCTGCACCGCTGCGTCAACCACGGCGGCGATCGGCTCGCTGAGACCCATTTGTCCTTCTTCGGGGCCCAGAGTTGCCGGCACGCATCCGACCAGCAGGATGCGCTTCAGCTGCGCGCCCATGTTTACCGCCATGCGCAGCACGTTTATGGGATTCATACCGTGCGGATCTACAAAACCAGGCTGCGTTCCGGCGGAATCCAAATTTTGCAGATCAGGTTCGACGACGAAGAGGGTGCCGGGCTGGCCCTCACCGGGATAGGCGTCCACGAGAATGGTGGTTTCGTAGCCTTCCATCAGTGCATAGGCGAGATCAAAACCGCGAATGCCGAAGTCCGTCACGCGAACGCCCTGCGGGAAAGTGTAGTTGGCGAGCTTGCTCGCGACTTCGACGCCGAAGCCATCGTCACCGAGAAAAATGTTGCCGATGCCAGCAACCAGAATCCGTTTCGTTTCGACGGTTCGCGTTTCCTGGTCTTCTTTTGCTAGGGCCTCAACTTCATTTGGCGCGAAGAAAAAACGGTGGCCGGGTTGGCGCATCAGGCCGATGTCTCTGCCGGGATCTTCATCCACCACAACGCAAACGTGCGACTGGCCTTCGTAATCCTGTTCGATGGATTCGATAGTTGCGATTTTGCCTTCGAGCGCGAGATCGAAAACATCGCCGCCGGCGCGCGGCCGCAGCCTGACGCGTTCGCCGCGTCGGACTTGAACGCCCTGAACGTCCAGCGATTCGACCGTCGTCTTATCTTCCAGCGCCTGCCATTCCCATTCGTTCACGGAGCCTCGCTCTTTACGGCGCGCAAGCCACGCAACGCGCCGTGGAGTTTCATCAATTGCTCTTCCGGCAGAGTTTCGGTTCGCTCCAGAATTTTGCGCGCGCGATCATCGGATTCGCGCATTTCGCGTTTTTCTTCGTCCGTCAGGGTCATGATGCGCAGCGACAATATTTCGTCAATTTCCGCGCCATCGAACAAATCGCCGGGGCTTTCCGGGGCAATCTGTGGATAGTCGTACAAAATAATCGGTGAAGAGAGCATGGTGTCGCGCTGGCCTTCTTCTCCCACGAGAACTGGCCAGGTGCCGATGTTTTGACAGCTTTGCGCGAATTCGCGGTAGGCGTCGGGAGGGTTAACTAGAGAAACAAATTCTCCGGCGCGTACTTCCAGTATCGTGTGGGCCGAAACGAGAGAGTGTGCGAGCGCTTCGTCACGCGTCGCCGGGCCGGAATTCGCGAAACGCGAGATATTTGCGATTCGCGCCGTGAGTTTGAACAAGCCATCCTGTAGCCGCTGCGCTGCCAGCTCGACCATTCCTGCAACGCTGGACTTTTCTCGCAGGCTAATTCCAACGATCAATTCGCCCTCATCGCGAATCGTTTCTTGTACTTGTTCGAGTGACAAGCGGAACGGCCATTGCGTCGGCTGGCCGCAAAGCGCTGAGAGACCAAACTCCGTCACTTCGATCACTTCTTCGACGGCTTCTTGCCATGGCTGGTGCGTCTTGCCGTTCGCTTCCAATCGCTCGACATTTTCGATCGTTGCGCCGGCGACTGAGGCTAGGTCGTTCGCAGGGGTGCGCAGTTTTCCAATCTTACGGGTCACGATGCGCAAAAATCGGACGCGCACTGCGCATTGCGTTTGCGCATCGCCCAGCACGAGACATTCGGTTTGCATCGTCCACGCGTCCGTGCCGCTGCCGCCTTGCGCTTCGCTGTAGGCACGCGGATAGACGACGCCGAAGTTAAAGCGCTGGCGATTCTTCACCGCGGACGGCCGGTATGGGTACAGCATGTAACCTTCGTAGAGCACCGCCTTCACGATTCCGTCCACCAGCGCGGCGTTCATGAGCGCACCGTTTCCGGAAGAGCGTTCAGCGCGCGCTCCAACGCTTCTTCCCACGTGGGAATGCCTTCCCGCACTTTGAATTGATAGAGTTTTTCGAACGCATCTTTGTGCAGCGCGAGCCAGGTGGAATTCGGGTAGTACGCGTCCATCAAGTCTTTCCAGACCTTCACGGGCAGGCGGAATTTGGCTTCTTTGTCCCAGGAAATGGGCGCGACCTGCAGGGTATCGTCTTCGCCCTGATAGAAAACTGTGCCACTGAATTGGAAGCAGAGCGGCAAATCGCCGCTGGTGACGCCGTGAAAATATTTTGTTGCAGCGACGTTGAAATCAAACGTGCACGGCACGGAGATATCCGCGACTGTGCTGCCCGCGAAATGCGGAACCACCACGCTGGCATGCGTCCAGAGCATGCTGCGCAACGTCTGGCCCCAGCGGTCGGGTTCGCCGAAAAGATCCGCGAGGCGCGCTTGTTCGTTCGAATCGTATTTTCTGCGGTTTGCTTCGATCTGAATTTGCGCCCGCAGCGCGACCGTGTGAATAATCTCGTCGCTGGGGTTGCTGGCGATGCGTAGCTTGAACGCGAGCAACGGTGCGGCCGCGTACTGGACCACTTCGGCGCCTTCGATGGTGAGCACTAGCTCAGGCATGTGCGCCCTCGTGACCGACTCCGGCCCGGCGCTTCAGCGCGGTGAAAAACGCGCCGATTTCGCGCCACACTTCCGTGCCGCCGGAAAGTCCACGCCAGTGGGTGCGGATCAGACCGACGAGCTTGTAACATTCATCAATCGGGACCAGGTAATATTCCGCGGCGACGGAACCGCGGTTGTGGCCGACGCGGTTGACGAGCAGAGCGGTTACGTCGGGCTTCATCGTCTTCAGGACGGGATTGGCCCGTTCGATATCGTCCCAGGTCTCGAGAGATAGCAACGATTCGGTGGGGCCGGCCGGACTGGGGTAGAGCGCGATCACTTTTCCGTGGGGCGTGCTGTTGAAGAAGAACGCCATTTCGATGGGGACCGTCAATCCGTCCCACTGGGCATCGGTCAGCTGAAAATCCGCGAGGAAATTCACTTCGCGCGGCACTCGCTTGTATTTTGTGCCGCTTTGTCCGTCGAACAGAATTGCGCAGGCCTCGCAGGCACAGATCAGTTTGCGGCTGGCTGGCTCAACGAGGTGCTCGTGCTCGGGAGCGAGTTCGCGGCTGCACATTTCGCAGCGCTCGACGGGCGTGCGCTTGCGCGCAAACTGGCGAAGCGTTGCAAACGCGCTTTCCTGCAGTGGTGGAAGCGCGGGCGCCATATTAGTCACCGCTCCGCTGGGTAGGCGCTACGGACATCGTGGCCATGCGCTGGCTGTTCACCAGTTGCGCGACGGAGATAAATCCGGAGCGCGGCGCGCCGTTATCGGCTTCTTGCACCAGGATCGAAGTGGCGTCCGGCGCGGCGTCTTGTATCGTTGATTCCAGCGTGGATTTCACTGTGGCCGCCGTGGAGCCACAGCCGCCGGGCTTGAGTTGCAGGCGTAGCGTCACCGCGCCGTCGTCGCTGATTGAAAGCAGCTCGGCTTTAGCGGAGTGCGAATCGAGGAAGCCGCGCGATTTCTCGAGTGCTGCAGTTACTCGAGTTCGCATATCCGAAGGATGCAGGCCATACAACAGAAGCAGGCTGCTGATCAATTGATCGCCACCAAATTTCCGGATGAGAGACTCGCCGGTTTCGCCAGTCTGGGAAGTGATGGTCAGGATTTGTTCGAGCGCAGCTCCGTGCAGCGCCATTAGCGATTCAAGGAGTTCCTGGGCCATGGCGCGCGCGTTCGGGTCGCCGGTCGCCTCAAGTTGCTCGATAATCTCGCCGATCCGCTGCATTCGTTTCTGGAGATCCTTGTCAGGCGGCATATTCTCCTTCAAAGATAAATCGAAGCGGGCGGCAGCGATGGGTGCGGCCGACTATCCCATCGCGCCCAAGCCTGCCTGTTTCCGTCGTCTCCACCCGCTTCTACGCGTAAGCCTGAAGCGTCAAGCGTGCTGGCCAAACATCGGCGAGTGATGGGTCTCGAGCACCTTGCCGTTGCCCAAATACATGTGCACGCCGCAGGGCAAGCAGGGATCGAAGCTGCGCACGGCGCGCATGATATCTATGCCTTTGAATTTATCCGGACCATTCTCTTCGAAGATGGGTGTGTTCTGCACCGCGTCTTCGTAAGGGCCCGGCGTTCCGTAAACGTCGCGGGGATTGGCGTTCCACGGCGTGGGCGGATAGGGATGATAATTCGCGATCTTGCCGTCGCGAATCACCACGTGATGCGACAGAACGCCGCGGACCGCTTCGTGGAAGCCACAGCCGATGGCTTCCTGCGGCACGCTGAATTCCGACCACGTCTTGGTTCTTCCCGCATGCAATTCCGCGAGCGCTTGTTCGACGAAGTACAAAGCGCAGGAGGCGGCGTACACCTGGAAATACGTGCGTGCGCGGTCACGTTCGATGGCGTTGCTCCATTTCGGAATCTTCCATTCGAACTCGACCTCTGGCAGCGACATGGTCTTCGGCAAATACATTTTGACGCTGCGCCCGGTGGATTTCACGTAGCCATTGTCCACAATCCCGGCCAGAGCCGTGGCCCATAGGCGCGCGATGGGACCGCCACCGGTGTCTAGCGCAAGATGGTCGCCGGTTCTTTTATCGAGCCAGCGTGGCGACATGACCCAAGTGTATTTGCCGCCGAAGTCGCGCTTTTGCGGTCTGGGAATCGTGGTTTGATTCCAGGGATGATTCTGATCCACAGGATTTCCCAGCGGATCTTTCTGCACGAACTTTTCGGAATTCTCCCAGCCGTCGTAATACGAACTGCCGAGGAGGATGCGTATATTGAGGTTGATGTCCACCAGATCGCTCGTGACGAGCTTGTCGTCCACCACGACGCCAGGCGTGACGTACATCGCGCGGCCCCACTCGGTCATTTTCTTGTAGGAATAATCGCAGACGGCCGGATTGTTGAACGAGCCCCAGCAGGCCAGCAGGACGCGCCGCTGGCCGACTTTTTCGTATCCCGGCAGCGCTTCGTAGAAGAAATCAAACAGGTCGTCGTGCAGCGGTACGACCTTCTTCATGAACTCCACGTACTTCATCAAACGCACCAGATAATCCGTGAAGAGCTGCACGGTGGGAACGGTGCCGACTCCGCCGGGATACAGCGTCGAAGGATGCACGTGGCGGCCTTCCATCAAGCAGAACATTTCGCGGGTCATGCGGCTCATCTGCAGAGCTTCGCGATAGAAGGATCCGACGAAAGGATTCAGGGCCTTCATGATGTCCGCGATGGTGCGATATCCGTGAAGATTGGCGCCGGGCGCGGCCGTTTTTTCGGCTTTGGCGTAAACGCCGGGATTGGTTTCTTTCACCATTTGCTCGCAGAAATCCACGCCGACCAGATTGTCCTGGAAAATGTTGTGGTCGAACATGTATTCGGCGGCTTCGCCGAGATTCACAATCCATTCGGCCATCGCCGGCGGGCGCACCCCAAACGCCATGTTCTGCGCGTAGGTGGCGCAGGTGGCGTGGTTGTCTCCGCAAATCCCGCAAATGCGGCTGGTGATGAAGTGTGCGTCGCGGGGGTCCTTGCCTTTCATAAAAATACTGTAGCCGCGGAAGATCGAGGAAGTACTGTGACATTCAGCGACCTGGCGATTATCGAAATCAATTTTGGTGAAAATTCCCAGGCTACCGACGATCCGGGTAATCGGGTCCCAATTCATCTCCACCAATTTTCGGGAACCGGTCGGCGTGCCTTTTGTAGCAGAAGTAATTGTGCCCATATCTTCGGCTCCTTTTATTTAGTACGTCCCGGGTCTATAGCCGGTGGTGAGTTCGGTGCCCGTGTGGCGCCACTTCGGTTCCTTGTTCACGGTGTCATTTGTGAATGAACGCAGAGTGCGGATGGTCTTGCCATAAACGCCGATGGCCGCCGCGGAAACTTTCGCTCCAGGCGGCTCGTCCATGAACGGCATGAACTTGTCCGGAAATCCCGGCATGGTGCAACCGATGCAGATGCCGCCGACATTGGGGCAACCGCCGATACCGGCCATCCAGCCGCGCTTGGGCACGTTGCAATTCACCACCGGTCCCCAGCAGCCGAGTTTCACGATGCATTTCGGGGAGCCGTAAACTTCCGCGAAATCCCCTTGCTCGTAATAGCCGGCGCGGTCGCAGCCGTCATGCACCGTCCTGCCGAACAGCCACAGCGGTCGCAGTTGATCATCGAGCGGAATCATCGGAGCGAGGCCGGCGACCTGGTATAGAAGATAGAGCAGCGTTTCCATGAAGTTGTCCGGCTGCACCGGGCACCCGGGGACATTTACGATGGGCAAGCCAGCTTTCGACTTCCAGCCCCAGCCCAAATAGTCGGCTAACCCCATTGCTCCCGTGGGGTTACCCTGCATGGCGTGGATTCCGCCGTATGTGGCGCAGGTACCACACGCCACTACCGCCAGCGCTTTCGGCGTCAGGCGATCGATCCATTCATTTGTGGTGATGGGCTGCCCGGTCTTGGAATCGGTTCCTAGTGCCGCCCAGTAGCCCTGTTTTTTGATTTTCTCGTTCGGGATCGAGCCTTCCACCACCAACACGAACGGCTCCAGCTTGCCCTGCTCGGCTTGGTACCAAAACTTCAAAAAATCGTCGCCGTTTTCGTAGGCGAGCACGGGGTTGTGCAGATGGACTCGGGGTAATCCGGGGATCGCGCCCAGCAGGACGTCCTCAATGCTGGGCTGCGTGGCAGCAGTGATGGAAACGGAATCGCCGTCGCAGCCTAACCCGGCGGTGATCCACAGAATATGAATGTCCGGCACGGGTGACGGCTTTTGCGTTTTTCGACCGTAAGGAACTGCTTCGGGTGTCATTGCTAGTCCCTCCTCTCAGGCTGCTGCAAATGCCAGCAGGGACAACTGTGCGGGTGCCGAGTCCCGAGAGAACACCTGCGATGCGGAAACGCAGGTAGGCTAAGAGCCACCGGGGAAACGATTGACCCGGTTCGGGACGAAGTGCGGTCCAGAATTTCGCGACTGTGAGAATTACTCCGACGATGGCGTAACTACAATCAGGAACAGGTGGTATTTAGTGTAGGGGACGGTCGCTTCCAGCGATAGGGGAACCCCTGATCGTATCGGTACGGTCAGTAGCCGCCGTTCAGGTTCACGGTCCATTCGATAGCGTGCTGCACCAGTTCGCGCGCGTTGCGCAACGCTAGTTTTTCCTTGATGTGCGCCTGGTAGGACTCGATCGTCTTCACGCTGAGGTGTAGTTCGTCGGCAATTTGCCGCGTGCCGTGGCCTTCGCCGATTAAACGAAAGACTTCGAGCTCGCGGTCCGTGAGATTCAGCAGCGGCGAGCTTTTTGTGGTGGCGCCGCCTCTAACATATTGCTGCAACATGGTCGTGGTGAGCCTATCGCTGAGATACACATCGCCCTGCAAAATTCTGCGAATCGCGATCAAAACTTTTTCGGTGGCTTCCTGCTTCATGATGTAGCCGTTGGCGCCCGCGCGCATGGCACGCTCTGCATAAATGGATTCATCGTGCATGGAAAGAATCAGCACTGGGAGGCTGCCGCTTTTCATGCGGATTTCCTTGAGTACTTCCAATCCGTCCGGGCCGTTTAGAGAAATGTCCAGGACCACGATATCCGGGCGCAGGGTTTCGATCGCATGGAATGCAGTGTGTGCTCCTTCTGCTTCGCCGCACACGGACAGATCTGCTTCGCGGTCAATCAGTAGCGCAAGTCCCTGGCGCACGATGGGGTGATCGTCCACCAGCAGCACGCGATATTTTTTCGCCTGAACATCCAGTTGCGCTTTGGCATTCATGGGAGCTCTCCGCTATTCAACACCCCTGATGGGAAACGTGCAAGTGACGGTGACTCCCCGCTCTGGATTCGACTGAACTTTCAACGAGCCGCCTACCATGTCAGCCCGATAATTCATGATGTTGAGGCCAACTCCGGGCGAATTGGCCGGCTGCTTAGGGAATCCCTCGCCATCATCCTGAATGGAAAGCACGCCGGTGCCGCTCTTGCCCGAAAGCCGAATGACAATATTTTGGGATTTTCCATGGCGGATGGCGTTGTTTACCGCTTCCTGCGCAATGCGATACAGATGCGTCGCCATGTTCGCGTCATGAATGGCGATTTGCTTCTCGCAACGAAAACTGCAGCCGATGTGAAAAAGCGCTTCCACTTCGCTGGCCCATTTTTTGAGCGCGGACATCAATCCCAGAGGTTCTGCCGCCACCGGATGTAGGCCGCGGGCCAGTTGCCGGGTATTGTCAATCGCCTGGTTCACCATTTTCACGATCTGGGCGGCTTCTACTGCTTCAGGCAAGGTCTTGTCCGAAAGCCTTTGCTCCAGAACCTTGCTCATGAAAGCGATGCCCGTCAGATGCTGACCGAGGCCGTCGTGCAGGTCCTGCGCGATGCGCCGTTGTTCCCGCGCGCTGATTTCCAGAATGGCTTCCTCCAAGCCTTTGCGTTCCGTGATATCGAATCCCACGCCATGGATAAACCACGGCCGGCCATCTTCGCGACGAATCATTTTCGCTTCACACTGAAACCAGAGCACGCGGCCATCGCGCGCCATTACACGGTACGACGAGCGCAGCGGCTTGCCCGAGAGGAACATTTCGGCGGCTTCCTCGCTCCAGCGCGTCTTGTCGTCGGGATGAATTTGCTGATACCAGCGCACCGGATCTTCCAGCCACTCGCTCTGTGAAAAACCCAGCGCCGTTTCGATCTGCGGGCTTACGTAGGCTTCGCCGATTCCTTTATCGAGGTATGCCATGAACACGACGGCGGGGATTTGCTCGACCAAAGCGCGGTACTTCGCTTCCATATTCAACAACGGCGCTTCTGGATTGGGCTGCGCTTCCGCTGCCTCGGCGAGATCGAGACTGTTGCTGGAGCTCAAAGACTGCTGCTGCAAAAATACATTGGCGAGTTCCTGGAGAGCTTTCTCCGCCTCCGACAAGTTTCCGAAAAGCTTGTCCCCGCCCAGCGATTTTGGATTGCCGCGCGGCTCGTTTCCTTGCGTTAGATAATCCAGCGCCATTTTGCGCCTCTTCTGCCATCCAAACGTCGCTAAAGAATATAGATTCCGTTTTTCGCGGTACGCGTTGCCCTGCTCCGCGATTTCACTCTCGCGCGGGGATTCTCCAGGGCGGTTCCTTATTCAAGGATGCTTGCGTGAAGCGACGCAACGCATGAATTGCGCGCCCGTAGGTCATCACCGCAGCGGAAGAAAGCAGTGAACCGGGCGGCTGGTTCATGAACGGCATGAACTTGTCCGGAAAGCCTGGCATGGTGCATCCGATGCAAATCCCGCCGACGTTTGGACAACCGCCAACTCCGCCCATCCAGCCGCGTTTGCCGACGTTGCACTGCACCACCGGTCCCCAGCAACCGAGTTTTACGATGCAGGTGGGCGAGCCATATTCTTCGGCGAACTGTGCCTGCTCGTAATATCCGCCGCGATCGCATCCTTCGTGAACCGTCGCTCCGAAAAGCCACGTCGGACGCAACGCATCGTCCAGCGGAATCATCGGAGCGCGGCCGGCGGCCATGTGCAACAGGTACAGTAGAACTTCCATGAAATTATCGGGCTGCACCGGGCATCCCGGAACGCACACGATGGGAATGCACGCCGCGGACTTCCAATTCCAACCAAGATAATCCGCCAGTCCCATGCAGCCGGTGGGATTTCCTTCCATCGCGTGAATGCCGCCGTACGTGGCGCACGTGCCAGCCGCGACGACGGCCCAGGCTTTCGGCGCGAGGCGGTCAATCCAGTCACACGTCAGAATCGGCTGGCCAGAAGCTTGATCCGTGCCGAACGTCGCCCAATATCCTTCGGCCTTGTTTTTTTCGTTAGGGATCGAACCTTCCATCACCAGGATAAACGGTGCGAGTTTTCCTTCCGCGGCCTGATGAAAGTGGCGCATGAATTCTTCGCCATTGTCGTAGGTAAGGAAAGGATTGTGAAGATGAACTTTGGGAATCCACGGTATGCCGCCGAGAAGAACGTCTTCGATGCTGGGCTGCGTGGCCGCAGTCATTGCGATAGTGTCTCCGTCGCAGCCGAGGCCAGCGGTGATCCACAGAATGTGGATATCAGCTATGGGGATTGCAGGTGAATCAACCGCCTGGGCGTATTCGGGCGAACCGGGCATGCGATTCCTCTCTGGAATTCGGACTTGCCCTGACGTGTGGTACGATGCCCTGCGAAGGGCTTCCTGCCGGAATGGAAGCGCTTCGGCGAGATTGTACCCAATCGAGAGGATTGTGTCTGGTTTTCTTGTATGGCGGGGCGGGCACCACATTCGGACTGGGCCGACTACACTACGGTACTTATTGGGGCTAAGTCAGGGTTCATCGGTATGGCTATATTCATCGGGTTCTGTTTTGCTCAGACTGGCATGTAAGGAATTGCGAGGTGGCCCGTGTTGACAATAGTGATTCTCTGCGTGATGGCGCTTATCATTCTGTTTGGCTTGATCAAAATGCTGCCCGATATCATCCGCTACATGAAGATACGCGCCATGTAGCGGGCTGCAGCGCGAGTGCGCCGAACAGCGAGGCTGCCTGAACGCGCACGCCCGAAATATGACCATCTGATTCACTAACCTAAAAGGAAGCGTGAGCCACGCCGTCATGGAACTTGTCCCACTGGGTCTTGTCGCCGGCCGTTGGGAATCGGTGGGTCGGCATATATCCGGTAAGAGCGTAATCAGGCTCTGTACGCACTTCGCTCCAATCACTTCCTAAAATAGTAGGTCCAGCTCACGCTGACGTAGGATTTTAGCGGCACGCCCACGATACATTCCACGGGACAGGGATCGGGTTGGAATGGAATAGTTTCCAGGGTTTGTCCTGTGTATCCGTTCGCGATCAGAAAATTCGCCGCAATCGCCATCCGATTGGCGAAGAATGGCCGCAGCAACGCGCCACGGAATTCCTTAACGGGCGCGCCGAAGAATCCGTCACCGAGGGGCTTCGCTCTTACATACTCGAACTCGCCTTTTGCCTGCAGGTGAAAAGGCAGGCGATCGTATGAGCCCAGGGCATCCCAGATTAAGCGAGGCGCTTCCGGCACCGCTTCGCCTGTTTGTGTGCCTCTGGCGTCGGCCTGCGCGTAAGATATATAAATCGCGCCGTGCGAGAAATTTCTCTGCAGAGAGACGGCAACCACGCGGTTGAGGGAAGGGCCGAGGTCCTCTTGTAGACCCGTGTCCGGGTCAATCTTGGCCAGCTCTTGTGAGTTCCGAACCTGTCTGAGAGTGATGTTGAACTGATACTGCTTGATCACCTTGGAAATTCGAAGCTGATAGGCCCATGAAGGAGCGAGGAGAGTCGGTACCTGCTCTCCCGTTCCGATTCGTGGATCTTCGCTGTGAAACGCTTCTCCGTAGCTAAAAGCGACTGTCGGTAGGCACGGACTGTCGGGCGGTATGAAGGTGACTGTCGCTTTGGGGAGCGTCAGCGTGGCAAGTTTGTCGAAAGAATTTTGCGAATTGATCAAGTCTTGATTGTTCATCCAAACAAATTCCTGCCGAAATCCGACGTCGTAGTGAAAATATTTCGCGATGACGCCATCCAGCGAAACAAATGGTTCGACGAACGATAGAGTCAGATTGTTGCTGGTGACGAGCTGGAAGGCGTTCTGGCTGTCGAGGTGATACAAATCGAGGTTGCGCGGCGCGTCCCGGCGCAGATCCACGCCCGCCAGAAGCGATAGCCATGGGCGCACACTCTGAACGTACAAGGCTTCTCCGCCGAAAACGTTTCGGGTTTCGCTTTGCTGAATCAATCCATCGCCGAAGTTCGAGCGAAGCGTAAGCGCGTAATTGCGAAAGAAACCGGAGAATGAGAGCTGCCTTTGCTGGCTTAATTTCCAGTTATCCGTTGCGACCACCAGAAAATTGTGCGTCCGATCGAGCTGACGATTGTCGATCGTGTCATTGGGCACTGGAAAGCCGATCGGAATCAATCCCGGGACGAACGAGAATCCGTAATAGCCGAGGCCGAACAACGTCAATTGATGGCGGCCCGCTTTGAACTCGCGCAAGCCATTCAGCTTGTATTGCTGCCGATGTTCGAGGCGCTCCAGAAATCCGTTGCCGAACGATGCCTCGGCTGCGAGCCATGCGTACGTATTGGGATCCTTCGGACTCCAGCCGGCGACCACATCGGCATCGCGATAATCTCCCGTGAGTTGCACAAAATCATTGAGGCGTTGCGTCGGAACGTACGAAGCCGCAAGGTCCACTGCATTGTTTCCTTCACGGACGTTAAACGCTCCTCCGTCCACCGTGACGGCTTCGATCGCCCCCGGAATTAGGAAGTTCGGGTCGGCGTAACCGTTACCGTGTGCATTCGCAGGAAGATTGTTCGGATAGAGAAAGTTGCCAATCTGAAAATACTGCGCGATTGGCTCTCCATGATCTCCCGCGACGCCCGGTGCAAAATATTGCGGCGCTTTGATTCCTGCAGACGCGGTTTCGATGGGCAGGCCGGGAATGGAGATCGGCGCGCCGGGCCTGCCGGGGTTGGCGTCGAGCACCTGATCGTGAATGACGATCATTTGCGAGGGGTCGGGAGCCAGCACGGACGGAGAAGAAGCGAACACTGTAATGGATTGCAGAACTGAAACAACCTGTGTGAACTGGAGCGTGATCTCGCTGATTTGGCCTGCGGCGACGGAAACGTCCACCATTACCCTGACGAAGCCCCGATGTTCCGCGGTGATTTGATACTGGCCGGGCTGGACGAGCGGAAAATCGAATTTTCCCTGGGCGTCGCTCCGCTGTTGCGAGATGACCACGCCCGCCGCGTTAACTAACTTCGACAGCGCGCCGGTGACCACTACATTTTGAGGATCGGTGACTTTGCCATTGATGCGTCCCTCCTGAGGACTGGCTGTAAGCGTCGCTGCGCACGTACAAATCAAAGCAAGCAGATTGATCGCGGCGTGTGGCGCGCGACTAAACAATTTGGTGCTCGAGAGGCCCACGCTATGACGCGAAAGGAGTCGCGGGCGAAGCTTCATCGCGTCATCATACGCCTCGTCGGAATTGCTAAGTCCTCATAAGTTGAGTTACCGAACAAGTGGAATTTACAGGTCCGCAAAACTCATTAGTCGAGAGTTAGCGTCTCTGCGATTCCATTGAACATGCGAGCCGGATTCTCCAGGCACACGAGGTCCCTATTCGCCAACTTCCTGGGCGTCGGAATGCCCTGAAATTTCTCAAAAACCTTTTCGGTACCGCTAAGCGATTGAGGTCCTCCCCGAAAACTGGTCCAAGCGAAGAGAGAGAAAATCCGGGCACCGAGACGTTTGATGATGCCTCGATGATGGGCGTCGGGAGTTTTCTGATTAATCCGGGCGCGATGGTAACGGTGAGTGGGGATCTGGTGTTGAGCTACGACTTGTACAGCGTGGATCCGGGGGCGGCAAACTTCGATCCGATTGCGGATTTGATTTCGAACGGGAACTTTATCGAGGCGGCGGCGTCGGTGACGGAGGGAAGTTCGAACGGAGGCGGCGGTTCGGGCACGGTTCCGGAACCGGGGACATTTTCGCTGCTGGTTGGCGGGTTAGCGGCGATTGTAGTGAGTGGCTTGAGGCGGAGACGAAAGCTGTCGTTGAGTTTGTAAGTCGGCTCGAAATGTTTGGCAACTTTCGAGAGCGTGGGGACGGTCGGTCTCCAGCCACGGAGGCAGGATTATGAGGCGTCACTTACCGGTTATGTTTTGCTTGGCAATAATTTTGTGTGAAGTTTGGTTGTTCTTCATAATGCCGAACCCGCCGGCTATTCCGTAACAAGATGCGCGCGCGTCGGATGGCGAACGAGGGCGCAGCCGTAAATTCGTACAGAACTGGTACAGAACTAGTGCTCACTGGCCGAAATGATCTGGGGATGTGTTTTGCCGTGGTGATCGAAAGTGTAGCGTCTAAACCCGCACACTTCAAAAACCGAAGCGATGCGCTACCCGGAAATTCAACGGCGTTCGTTTGGGTGGCGTGGAAGGGTGTGCCACCCGCCGCCTGACAGGGCTCTGTGATATAAACGGCTTCCACTATTTGCCACCAGCCAAAAGATAAATGATTGCAAACACCATCACCGCTAGGGCATCCACAAAGAACCAACTGTATCCCAACACGAAAACGTGACTGAGAAGCACGGCAGTCATCCACACGACAGTCAATCCCGCTCCCAATTTGGCTGTCTTCGGAATCAGGAGCAGAACCGCTACTACCGTCTCGAACATCCCTGACCCTAGCCGGAATACCGGCTGCGGAATCAACCCGTGGACCGCCTGCGACATTCGCGTAAACAGGGCGACCGAACCGGGCACTCCCGCAAACTTGAGAAAAATGGCGGCGTACAGGAGGTTCACGGACACCAACAGACGAATTGCCAATAGTGCGAATCTTTTGCCCATGAAATCTTGCCCCCTCCCGGCTCACACCAGGTTGCTCGTAACGTCGACATTGCCCCGTGTAGCGTTGGAATATGCACATGTCTCACCGTGCGTGGCATCCTCAATTGCCTGCGCCACTTCGCGCTCCAAGCCCGGCAGGCTGACGTTAAGCCGTGCTCGCAAGAAGTAAACGTTGCCGGAATTGCACAGGTCTATTTCGGCATCGACGGCCGTGTCAGCCGGAAGTTTGACCTTCATCCTGCTTGCCACATGCCCCATCGCACTAATGAAACAGGCCGACCAACCAGCGGCAAACAACTATTCCGGATTCGTGCCAGTTCCCGGCACTCCGGGAGCCGAGAAGCTAACATTTAACCGGCCATCATCACTGCGGGAGACGCCGCCACGCCGGCCGCCGGAAGTGTGGGTCTTGGCGGTGTACCGCACGTTCGTAACTTCCTGGGCTGAACCAGCTACTGCGTTTGTTTCTTGATAAGTGGTCATCCTTATTTTTCTCCGTGCGCCTGTCAAAACCGGCAAAGTGTAGTGAATAATCTATATCCAGGTGACCGCGCGTAAGCGCATCCCATGACCCGGCTGACCCGGAGCATCGCCGGGTAACACCCCGGTTCCAACTACACGCTGCCGATGCTTCAGCGAGGGCGCCCTCCAGCGAGCTCGACCGCGCACTCGGGTCAGATTGTCTGAAGCTCATGCCTACTTGGACAGGAAATCTGTAACCAACTTGATGGTGGCCTGTGGATTCTCCTCCATGATCCAGTGCCCGGAATCGGGCACGATGCCGCCCGTGACGTTGCTGGCGGCGAACTGCATATGATCGGCCATGTTCTTGCCGAAAAACTTCTCGGCACCAACGGCAAGCACCGGCATCGTGATCTTGCCGTCCTTGGCGAGCAACGCCTTGTTGTCGGCGGCGTCCTGGCGGAGTGTCCCAAATTGCTCGAACGCATCGTGCATCGCATGCGGCCGTGCGTACAGGGCAGCAAAGTGCTGCCGCGTATCTTCATCGATCCTCTTGGGGTCTTCGGACAACTCGTCCCAGAAGCGATCGAGGTAGATGCGCTCCCGGCCTTGCACTAAGCGCTCCTCGTCAGGACCCCTGAAATCGAAGTGCCAGAGCAACGGGCTGCGAACGATGTTGTCCCAACCGCCTATTCCGGGCAGCGGTGCATCGATCACCACCCAGCGCGTGACCCGGACCGGATATTGAGCAGCCAACGCATAGCCGACCATATTGCCGATGTCGTGTGTGACCAAGTCTGCCTTCTGGACCTTGAGTGCATCCATGACGCCGGCGATGTCGAGCGCCTGGTTCTTCTTGGTGTAGCCGGTATCCGGGTGATCGGACATGCCCATGCCGCGCAGGTCGGGGACGATCACGGTATGGTCCTTGGCCAGAGCAATCGCCAAGGGGGCCCACATATCACCCGTAAAGCCGAAGCCATGCAACAGCACCACGGCCGGCCCCTTGCCGCCAACTCGGACGTAGAGGCTGGTGCCATTCGTCGGAATCATTTGCGGGTGAAAGCTGGCCGGAAACGGCGTGATTTCCGCCACGAGGGGCGCTGACAGCAAGATCCCGAAAAGAATAGTGGTGACATACTGGAACATATGAACTCCCTTCATGGACTCCTGGGCTGAACCAGTTACTGCTCTAGTTGCTTGATAAGGGGTCATCCCTATTTTCTCCGTGCGTGGGTCAAAACCGGCACGGTGCAGTGAATGAAAGTTTCGTACGTTGAAGGATTAGCAAGCCAGAACGGCCCACGTCACCTGAAGCCGCTTGCGAGGCGGCAACGAAACGTTACGGTCACCATTTGCCTGCGTGCGCGCCGCCATCTACGTGCAATATTTCACCTGTGGTGAACGTGGCGTCGGTTAGGTACAAGATTGCGTCGACGACTTCTTTGATCTCACCGATCCTGCCGACCGGATGCAACCCTTTGAGAAAGCCATGCGTTTCCGGTTTATGCATGGGAGTATTGATCACTCCTAGCGCTACCGTGTTTACACGAATACCTTCCTTCGCGTATTCAATGGCCAGGGCAGGTGTCACTGCGTTCAAGGCGCCCTTCACCATGATTTGAACGGACGCGCCAACACCTGCGATCGGTTGGTCAACCAAGGTAGTTGACACGTTGACGATGCTGCCCGATTTCTGGCGCAACATTTGCTTCACGGCGAGCTGTGAAACGTAGAGAAAACCTGCAAGCGTCGTGGAGACCAAGGTGTTGAATTCTTCGGTGGTGTATTCGGTGAAGGGCTTCGGAATGAAAATACCCGCATTGTTTACCAGCACATCGATCCGGCCAAACCGCGATACGGCAGTATCAACAATCTTTGCAGCCGTGCGCGGGTCGGCGATGTCTCCATCAACCAGAGCAACATTCGCCGACGCCGCGAACGGATTTGCTTTGGTAATGTTGCGCGAATTTGCGACGACATTGTAACCGCGTTCGAGAAACGACTGGGCAACGCCGGCTCCGATGCCCTGCGAAGCGCCGGTTACGATGACTGTGTTCTGGTTGCTTGCCATGTCTTATCAGCCTCCTTGGCTGGTGATTGAGATGGGATCTGAACTCTTCAAATTCCGTCGTAGCGGGAATATCCACGCTCGGCCCAGTAGTCTTTTGGCTCATCCGCGGAATAAGTAATCCTGGTAATGGCTTTCACATTTTTCAAACCGAGCTTCACGGGCACCAACAGACGGAGCGGCGCGCCGTGATCTACCGTGAGGGGCTGACCGTTGAAGTGTGTGGCTAGCAGCGTCTGTGGGTGACGCGCGGTCGCCAGGTCGAGCGACATAAAGTAGGGGTCAGGATTCCCCCAGGCATCGAGATTGACCGAAGACTCCACACGCGCCCATTTAGCTTGCGACACCGGTGGGTAGCCGCGAATCAGGTCATCGAATCTGAGACCAGCCCACCAGGCGACCGCACTCCAGCCTTCGACGCAAACCAGCCGAGTGATTTGTTCATGCAGCGAAAAGCGCGTGGTGAGATTTTTGATATCAAGGGAAATGCTCAGGCCGGAAGCGAGCCCTTCCAGAGTGAGATTCCATCCGGAAATATAGCCAGGATCGGGAGTGGCTCCGTTGTAGTTGTTCTTGAGCGGCGTGATTTGCGATTTGGTGTAGGTGGAGACTTTACGATTTACGGAGTAAAGAGCTTCGGCGACGTCGTCATCGAGACGCAGGGCTCTGTTCAAGAACCACTCCTTCGCAGGAGGGTCCAGCTTTCGATGCACACCCAAGCGAGTGAGCGTTTCTTGTGGCAGGAGAAAGCCGCCGGCGGCCAGTGCGCCCGCGCCAAACGACAGAACGTCTCGCCGGGTGAGCTGACGCAGACGCGCGGGAGGCATCTGAATCTTCTGGGGAGGCTGCTCGGCAAAGAAACTTTCCAGCTTCTGCAGCGCGACAGATTTCGCGGCTTCAGATGGATGTCTAATTTTCTCAGTGGTCATGTGCGATCACCTGGGGCGGCTCTACGCGTCGCGACCAGCCGACGATCATGCTGCGCAGTGTGTCCCATCCGTCGGCTAAAACCAGAATCAGGTGCGGGACAATGAAAAGGACGTAGAGCCACATCAGCCAGAAATGCCAGACACGCGCTGCGTTATACCCTCCAAATATCGCGGCCAGCCAATGAAGCTGCATGGGCTTGTGAATCGCCCAGCCCGTGGCGACCGAAAGACAGCCCGCGACCGGAATGGAAAAATATGCGGCGCGCTGGAGAGCGTTGTACTTTGTGTTGAAAAGGGGATGCAGCCATTTTTTGCGCAGCAATTTGGCGAAGGGAAATCCGATGTAGTAACGAAACATTTTCAGCGCGGCGAGTACATCGGTGTGGCGAGGCAGCAAGGAGCGCCAGCTTCCTGACAAGATCGAGCCTGCTACGTACACGACGCCATTCAGCATGAACGAGTACGCGCACAACCAATGCAGACGCAATGCTAAAGCCAACATGCCCGGCCCGAGACTCAGGTGGTTGTAAATCCAGTCGGGTGGATCGCTGTAGTGATGCAGCCCCGGCACGTGAGCGCATAGCCAGACTCCGATATCCGCGGCCACATCGAAATTTCCGGTAATCGGATCCGGCTTGTGTTCATAGACAGGCGAAGACCAGTAAATAGAAATGCCGCTGAGAACGAGACCGAGGAGTATGGGCAGATTGAGCCAGTGGCTCCAGCGAACCAACAAATGGTGGCGCTTAACCACGAGCACGGGCTGCTGTTGCACCACCGTGCTCGTGGACTTTGTTTGCTTCGCGGCAGTGATTGAATGGCTCATTGACCGGAACAGTTTCTACTTGCTAGCGGCGGACGCGGCTGGAATGAAGAGGAATATCTTGTCGGTTACAAGAGTTCCGTTTGGCATCTTCTCGGTCGGCGCATAGACGACATCGCCAGCAGCGAAGGTGACTTGTGCAGGTGCGACGAGCGTCACGGGGATACCAGCCGGCACGGAGATGGTCTTGGAGCCGTCCTGATACTGGACCACCAGCGTGGTGCCGCCTTTCTGTACCGTGCCGTTTGTCATACGTGAGTGCGATGCCGCAGGGCGAGCGACGGAGCCGTTGGTCATTCTGCTGTGAGTGGTCGCACCCGGCGGGTCTGTGAGAACACTACCTTCCGCAGCGCCACTGAGTTCCGGTGGAAAGATGATGATCTGCTTGGCTGCTTCTTTTCCGTCCGGCTGCTCCGTGGAGGCAACGCCGACATAGGATGTGGGCGTGACATGACTCAAATCCGACGGTACTTGCTTGTAGGTTGTGAGCGGCTGCTTGACATCGACGTGGACGACGCCTGACGGCGTCTGAACGTCGAGCGAGCTGCCTGAGAATGACTGGACTTTTCCGAGGACTCCTTCGATTGGAGGGGCCGCTTGCTGCGCCTTGGTACCGAAAGCGGTGGCACCGATAACGAACGTACACGCGAGAACAGCTAAGCCGACACGTTGCATCCGGCTTCGGGGCCCTGATTTAAACTCCCGGGACGCGGAATTAGTTCCGTAGGTTTGTGACATTTTCATTTGTTTCTCCTTGATGACCTTTTTTATCAATTGCTGATTCGTTCCTCTTATTAGCTACACGCAGAGAGTGATTTACTTCGGAAGGTCGGTTCCTGCCTGTTCGGCCGCCATGTACGATGCGTACCAGTCGGGCCATTTCGCGTTGGGCTGTCCCTTGGGCTGGCTGCTGCGCTTCTCGTGCTCGCCGAAGGCGGCTTCGGCGCGCCGCATCGCGCTGGCCAGATCGTTTGCTGATGCAAAGGTGGTCTTCGCGGGATCGATGCGACCGGGCGCTCGATGCGTGACCTCCTGTACGATCCAGGCGTTGCCGTCGGGATCTTCGAAGGCGACGTAGGAGCTGTAACTCTTGCGCTCGGGGTCCGGGCCGCTGCTGCGTCCTGCTGGGGAGAACGGCGAGCCGTGGAAAACTTCAGTCGCTTTGATGCCCCTGGCCACGAGAACCTTGTGTGCCGCTTCAATGTCAGAGACGATCAGGCCACCGCGGAACGAGCCGGGCGCGGCCGGCGTAACTCCTTTACCGAACGAGATCGAAGATGCTGAGCCCGGAGGCGTTAACTGGACGACGCGAAAGTCGCCGCCATTCACGATGTCGTCGTCGAGCCGCCACCCGAGCCAGGTGTAGAACTCTTTGGCGCGGTCAACGTCGGATACGGGGACGATCGAGACCTCGAACTTCATGTCCACTCTGGCGACACCGGCGTCAGACTTTTGTTGCTTTATGCTGCTGGCTGTTTGACTCATGCGATTTCTCCTTTTTCACGTGTTTTAGTCTCGCGAGCCTATTCGGGCCAGGGAGTTCCGTTCCCAGAACTTCCCTGGAACCTCGAGCTCAGGATTTTAGGGGCGTGTTTGCAAGGACGTCCGCTTTTTCCACCTGCGGAGGAACCGCAAATAATTCGGCGGCCCGCTCTCCCAGTGCCTTCGCAATGTCGCCAGTCAAGTGAGCGTTGCGGCCCGCTTCGTTTGCAAAGGTGTCGAAGATGCCGAACGTCCGCGGCCCGAGCTTGAACGCATACCATTTCAAGGTCCCTTTTTCATTCAGCGCGAGTGGCTGAGCTGACTTTAGAAATGCTTCGACATCAGCTTCTTTACCTGGGCGTGCTTCGAGCCTGACTAACAATCCAATTGCTTCCATTGTTTTTTCTCCTGTGCTGAATTAGTTGCGACCGGCAAACGATGGTCAGTTTATTTGATGCCCGGTTTGTTGATGCTATGGCGCTGCTCACAACTCTAAGTAGGCGGGAGATCGCATACGGACTTGTGCGGATTTCTGCCGGGATGGTCGGAATCCTGCTTAATTCAGGCTGGCCGAAAGAAATACAACGAGTCACGCGTGAGTTTGGGGTCTGACTTTGAGGGAAAAGTTAACGGCTATCTGCGAGAGTGAATTCCGGCTGCGAGTCGAAACGATCCTGGCGATATTCTGTGGGGCTAACTCCCCAGAGGTCACGAAAGACCTGTGCGAAGTGCTGCTGTGTCTTGAAGCCACAGGCAACGGCTACGTCCAATACTCGCGCGCCGGGCGCGCGCAAGAGCGCTTTAGCACGCTCCAGCCTTTGGCGCAGCACAAATTGATGCGGGGTCTGGCCAGTTGACTTGCGAAACATGCGCGCGAAATGAGCCGTGCTCAATCCTACCGATTCCGCCATCTCGTCGAGACTCAACTCGTCTTCCATCTTCGCGTGGACCAACTCTCTAATCCTGCGCAAGCGCGCTGCGCCTAGTCCGCCTCGGGATATCTGCACGGGACGATGCCTTACTGCATGACCATGGACCAGTGCCACGGCCATGGCCTGTTCGACAGAATCCAGAAACAGCCGCCCGCTCGGAAAGCCAGCGAGCATCTCCGCGTGCACAGCCGCAACCATGGCACTCAGACGTGCGTCCGCAAACTTGCGTGAAGCGCGCAGTTCTACTTCGCCGTAAGCGCCGTCCGAGCTAGCCAGCAGCGCGGCATCGGAAACGCCAAGCTGCAGATGCTGTACGTTCATGAGGCCGACCCACTCTCCCTGATGGCGATCGCACAAGGCTAAATCCCCCGCCGCATAGTTGAACTTTTCCAGCGCGGAACGCTTCGTGCCCCACTCAATTGAGCCAGGCCGCAGCATCATTGCGAAAGCCTGATCGTGGCGGACCCAATGACGGGGCTTGGTGTCAGAGTCGGGGTGAACGAGTTCAACTATCATTCTTTTACTCCGCGCCTCGGGCGGTGAGTAACATCACACGCACTGGGGCGATTCCATTAGAACTGGCTTGGACCTTGCATTCGCCTGATCCTGTTGCGGTTGAATTCACCGCGGAGTTCCTTCCGCACGCGAGTGGCAATCAGCGTGATCGCCGTAATGCTCATTATCGAATGCCTACCGTGGATGGAGGAAGCAGAAAAAGTTACGCACGATGCCGCCGTAGAGCCCGGCGTGAGATATCGGCGTGTTGGGGTTAGCTCTTCAGTTACCTAATCCAGTATCCTGATCCGTGGGTAGCGGGTGTGAAAATCGCGGCCTATAATCATCGCTGCTCAGCCGCTTTCGCCCAAGCCAAGCGTCTGCAATTGGAGCGTACCGGCTATGAATCTCCGTACCGAGTTCTCTCGCAAGTCCTTCATGTTGCTTGGTCTTGTATTGCTGTTGGGAAGCAGCGGAGCAGTGATCAGACGCAACGCGGTGCAGGCCGCAGGCCTGGGGCAGGAGCCGGCCGCCACGGGACAGAAGCTTTCGCCAGAAGGCCTCGAGACGCTACATAAAATCATCGACTCCGCAAATGACCCAGACCTGCGCTGGCCGGATTTCGCTCCGTATCACGATCCCGTCGCGCAATTCTACGAAGCAGGCGGGTATTCGCTGGCCTGGATTCAAGGCGGCAAGCCCACTGCTCAGGCGATCGCGCTTACGACGGTGTTGCGGGATGCAGACCAGAAGGGCCTGAGCGCCGACGATTACGGCGGAACCCGCTGGGCGGAACGACTGGCTATGATGGCGACGTCCGCCTTGGATACGGACCGGGCGCGCTTCGATGCGGCGCTGACTGTTTCGGTGATGCGCTATGCCCGCGCCGTGCACACTGGCCGCGTGAATCCCAAGGAATTCAAATTCGAGCTGGACGTCGAAGGCCGCAGACTGCCTTTGGCGGAGTTCGTGCGCACGAAATTGATGACTGCTGACGATCCGGCAGCCGTGCTGGAATCCATAGAGCCAATCTTTCCCGGATACCATCGGCTGCTGGCGGCGCTGCCGGCTTACACGGAAATGGCGACCAAGGACGACAGCGAGAGACTGCAGGTTCCGACGAAATCAGTGGCGCCGGGACAGAGTTACGCGAGCACGGAGCGCCTTGCGAAGCTGTTGAAGCTGACGCGCGACTTGCCCGCAGACGCGGACGTGTCCGGAAACGCCGGCATCTACCAAGGCGCGCTGGTGGACGCCGTTAAGCATTATCAATCGCGTCACGGGGAACTGGCAAACGGTCGTTTGGATGCGACCACGATAAATGAGCTGAATACGCCGCTGAGTTCCCGGGTGCGGCAAATCCAGCTGACGCTGGAACGCTGGCGGTGGTTGTCACATTCCTTCTCGGGACCCCCAATCGTAGTGAACCTTCCCGAATTCCGCGCGCGTGCGATGGACAATAACGGCGAGGCTGCGCTGGTGAAGAATGTGATTATCGGCAAGGCGTACGAACACACATCTCCGGTGTTCGAAAAAGAGATGCGCTACGTGGTATTCCGACCGTATTGGGAAGTGGCGCCAAGCATCGAGCGCGACGAGATGATTCCACATATCGAGAAAGACCGGGACTATGTGGGCAAGGAACGCATGGAAGTGGTTACGTCGGATGACACGGTGGTTACAGACGGTCACGTGAGCGACGAAGCTCTCGCCGGATTGCAGTCGGGGAAATACCGTCTGCGGCAGAAGCCTGGGCCCAAGAATTCTCTGGGACTCGTAAAGATGATTTTTCCAAATGACGACAACGTGTATTTACATGGCACCGACGAGCCGGGATTATTTTCCAATACGGTGCGCGATTTCAGCCATGGCTGCATACGAGTGCAGAACCCCGCAGACCTGGCCGCGTGGACGCTACGCAATAATCCGGGCTGGGATCTGGAGCGCGTAAAGGCGGCGATGAACGGCACAGAAGAAAACGTGCAGGTGAATCTGGTGACGACGATTCCGGTGTTGATCGTTTACGGCACTGCGGCAGTGAATGAGGCCGGCGAAGTTTTTTTCTTCGACGATATCTACGGGTACGATGCAGACCTGGAAAAAGCACTGGCGCATGGATATCCGTATCCGTGGTGAGCTGAACGCGATGGTTCAGTTGGCGTGACGTCCGGACTGCAGGCTTGCAGCGAAGTGGATGCGCCGCGGTCTATTGCAGGGCCTTGGCTTTCTTCCGCACCTCTGCGAGCAAATGCGGGGGTAGTGCCGAATATCCTTCGAGCGCCGCGGATCGCTGCCCGTCGCTATAAATCCAATCCAGCAGATCGCTCATTGCGGCCGTGCGCCCGGCATCAGGCGCAGTGGTTCGCAAATAAATCCAGGTGAAACTGGTGATCGGATAGGACTCCGGTCCCGGCACGTTGGTCAAAGACGCAGAAAAGTTATTCCAGCGGGGCTCCTCGGCCGCGGCGCAGGCCGCCGCAATTGTGTCCATGGAAGCTTTCACGAACCGGCCCGCGGGATTCAACACCGCTGCCTGCGGAATATTGGCCTTCAGCGCATACTGGTATTCCACGTATCCAATGGAGCCGGGTATGTTTTTCACTTTGTCGGCCACGTCCGAACTGCGCTCCGCCGCTTCCCCCACCGGCCACTTTGGCGAAGCACTCACTCCCACTTCACTGCGAAATTTCGGATTCACCTTGGACAAAAAATCCGTGAACACGTAGTTGGAGCCCTTCCCCGCGGGACGGTTGACCACCTGGATCGGAAGATTTGGCAGCGGAACGTCCGGATTCAACTTCACTATCTGCGGCGCGTTCCAGGTCTTCACATCGCCCAGAAAAATCCCGGCCAACACATCGCCCGAAAGGCGCAGCTCCCCATGCAAATCGGGAAGGTTGTAAATCATCACGATGCCGATGA
>Ga0209530_1000168_pt1 | contig 57401 bp, 48 predicted proteins | sample BlaSpr_A8_Ref_O1_FD_187987 | JGI IMG/M metagenome (GOLD analysis project Ga0209530, IMG submission 187987) | Forest soil microbial communities from Thunder Bay, Ontario, Canada - Black Spruce, Ontario site 2_A8_Ref_O1 (SPAdes) (version 2) | ecosystem: Environmental > Terrestrial > Soil > Boreal...
TCGGCGGTAGCGCCGCCAGCCTCCGGCCCAACCGAAACGGTCACGCTTTACGTAGCCGACGACGCCGCCGGCGCGCTCCAAGCGCACTCAGCGCAAATCCCTCTGCCCGGAGGACGCCAGCAACGAGCCGAAGAATTATTGCGCGCGCTGCTCCGCATCTACCAGCAACCCGGCGCAGCGCATCCTCTGTCGCCAGACGCGGACATTCGCAGCATCTATCTGATCGATCCCGGAGCAGCCGTAATCGACCTGAACGCCGCCTTCGCCGACCAGCACCGCTCCGGCATTCTGAGCGAACAACTCACCGTAAACTCGCTGGTCGAGACGCTAGCCATCAACGTTCCGAGCATTCTGCGAGTCAACATCCTGGTCGAAGGCAAAGTACGAGACACCCTGGCCGGCCACGCCGACTTGAGCGACTCCTTCGATGTCTTGACCATTGAGCTGGCGCGCAATCAGTAGAGACGGACCCCAGGGAGCGGGGTTTGAAGCGCGAATGCCTGTTGCGCCAACCGATCCCTTAGAATCGGTATGAATTCCACCTCCATTTAAGGCACCAACATGGAAATGATTCGCGGGCTCTGTTGCTTGTTGTGGCCGGTCGCCCTTACCTTCCGAGAGCGTGCCCCCCGAGGAGTCCACTCGCTCGTTGGCACATGGCGACTGCTGGAGTTTGCCGATCTAGATAAGGACGGCAGGTGGCAGCGCCGGTTCGGTGAACATCCGCGGGGATACTTCGTTTACGATGCCACCGGGCATGTGCACGTTCAGATCATGAAAGTTCCGCCGCTCGTGCCCTTTCCAGAAGCGAACATCGCCGACGGGAAGCTGCCCTCGGCCGAGCATGCCCTCGTCGCTTACTCCGCCTATGTCGCATATTTCGGCACCTACACCGTGGACGCAAACCAGCATGTGGTGACTCATCGGGTCGAAGGCAGCCTGGCGCCGGAGTTCACCGACACAGACCAGCCGCGTCCTTTCAAACTGGAAGGTGACCGACTGGAGATCGGCGATGGCAAGACCTGGCGACGTGTGCTCGAGCGGGTACGCTGATCTTGTGGACTCCTCCGCGCTGGCCCCTAGGGACAAAAGCCCGGGCGGGTTGAAGGCTCTGCCAGCCAGAAACGAATTCAGCCACATCCTCGCCGACGATTGGAGATGCAAAATCCATACCAGTAGCGCTAGCCACCGTGATGGAATATCGGGCGATGCAGTAAAGTCGCTCTACGAGACCGGGGCGGCAGAGACTGAGGGCGGGGAGCTGCCCGTCCCGCCGGCTGTTAGAATTTCCTTCTCATGATCTTTCGCAGCGACAACCGCACTCCCGAGCAGCTTCGTCCCGTCAACATTATTCCTGACTTCATCTCCACCGCCGAGGGCTCGGCGTTGATTGAGATGGGAAACACTCGCGTCATTTGCACTGCATCCGTAGAGGAAACGGTGCCCGCCTTCCTGCGCAACTCCGGCAAGGGATGGATCTCCAGCGAGTACGGAATGCTTCCCCGCTCGACCTTGACGCGCACTGCCCGCGAGGCAGCCAAAGGAAAGCAAAGTGGACGCACGCAGGAGATTCAGCGCCTGATTGGGCGCTCGCTGCGTGCGGTGGCTGACTTGAAGCATCTGGGCGAACGGACGATTTGGATCGATTGCGATGTGATCCAGGCGGATGGAGGCACGCGAACAGCATCGATCACCGGAGCGTTCGTCGCGCTCGGCCTGGCCTTGCAGCGCCTGATCGATGCGGGAACGTTGACCGCGGCTCCCATCAAGGACTATGTGGCGGCAATCAGCGTGGGCGTGGTGGACGGCGAAATTCTTCTCGACCTTAACTACGAAGAAGATTCGCGCGCCGATGTGGATATGAACTTCGTGATGACGGCGGGCAACAAGATTGTCGAACTGCAGGCGACCGCCGAGCACCAGGTATTTGACGACGCTCAGCTCGCCAAGATGATGTCGCTGGCGCGACAGGGCATTCAATCGCTGATTGCCAGGCAGCAGAGCCTGCTGGGAACACTGGCGCTGCGCCAGTGACCTTCTGGCATGGCAATTTGTGCGCGCGGCGTTTGTGTGGTTTAGAATTGTGTCGAACAAATCACAGGAGGGTGTATGAAGCTCACTCCCGGCAAACTCGCCGGAATGAAAGCGGTATCGAACGAACGTGGCGTAATCGCTGCCGCCGCCATGGATCAGCGCGGATCTTTGCAAAAATCACTCGCGAAAGAGAAGGGCTCGGCCGTCTCCGATGGAATGATGGAAGAGTTCAAGACTCTGGTCACTGAAGTGTTGACGCCGCACGCCAGCGCCATTCTGCTCGATCCCGAGTGGGGATTGCCCGCTTCGAAGCGCCGAGCCAAGAATACCGGCCTGCTGCTCGCTTATGAAAAAACTGGCTACGACAAGACCGGTCCCGGACGCCTCGGTGATCTGCTGGATCATTGGTCGGCGCGTCGTTTGAAAGAAGCAGGCGCGGATTGCGTCAAGATTTTGCTTTATTACAGTCCTCACGATCCCAAGGAAGTGAACGATCAGAAGCATGCCTGGGTCGAACGTATTGGCGACGAATGCCGCGCCAATGATATCCCTTTCTTTCTCGAGTTTGTCGGCTACGAAGAAGGCACGGATGAGAAAGGGCTCGAGTACGCCAAAAAGAAACCGCAGATCGTCGCCGAAAGCATGAGGGAGTTCAGCAAGCCGCGTTACGGCGTTGACGTGCTGAAGGTCGAAGTGCCTGTGAACATGAAGTATGTCGAGGGCACGAAATCGTTTGGAGGCGTGAAGGCTTATACGAAGAAAGAAGCTATCGATTTCTTCCACAAAGCTGCGAGCGTTGCCACCAAGCCTTTTATTTATCTCTCCGCTGGAGTCAGCAATGCAGAATTCAGCGAGACCCTCGAACTCGCCGGAGAATCGGGCGTAAAGTTCAATGGCGTGCTCTGCGGACGAGCTACCTGGAAGGACGGCATTCCGATCTACGCCAAGCAGGGCGCAGCTGCGTTCCGCAAATGGTTGGAAACTGAAGGCGTAAAGAACATCCACAACGTCAACGAAAAGCTGAAGGCTGCAACCTCGTGGCATTCAATTTACGAAGTGGAGCCGGCGCTGGCGCAGGTCTAGTTAGAATTGTTGCGAGAGCGCAAAGGCGGGTCTGCGGACCCGCTTTTGCTTGTCGCCAGTATGCTGAATGCTGAGTGCTCAATGCCCGTCGCCGACCGCAAAACCGCTCTGATCACCGGCGCTTCGTTCGGCATTGGACTGGAACTCGCCCGCATCTTCGCGCGTGAAGGTTACAACTTGGTTCTGGTCGCCCGCAGTGCGGACAAACTGCGCCTACTCGCATCCGAACTTGAGAAGGCGCAGGGCACGCGTTCTCTGATTCTGGCGACCGATCTGACCGAACCTGGAGCTCCCGCATATGTGATGGATCAAACCACGCGTGCTGATATCCGGGTGGATGCGCTGGTCAACAACGCCGGATTTGGACAGTACGGCCTATTTGTCGAGAATGATCTGGAAGAATGTGTGCGCCAGATTCAGCTCAACGTGACGACTCTTACCCACCTGACGCGCCTGTATCTTCCGGCCATGATCACGCGCAAGCACGGGGGGGTTCTGAATGTGGCGTCCACCGCGGCGTTCCAACCTGGACCGCTGATGGCTGTATATTTCGCGACCAAGGCGTACGTTCTGCATTTTTCGGAAGCCGTGGGCAATGAACTGAAGGGGACGGGCGTGACGGTAACTTGCCTATGCCCTGGCCCGACAGCCACGGAATTCCACAAGCGCGCGAAAGCAACCGGCATGAGGTTGCTGCGATTCGGGTCGATGGATGCGCTCGCCGTTGCCGAAGACGGCTATCGCGGGTTCGTGGCGGGAAGGCCAGTGGTAATTTCAGGATTCAAGAATTGGTTGCTGGCGCAATCGGTCCGCTTCTCCCCGCGCCGACTCGTGACGGCAATTGCGCGAAAGACGCAAGAGCAGAAGGCGAGCGACGGTGGGGCGACGGAGGTCTCCGTTCATCCCGACGAACCTTAGCAGCAAAAATGCTGCATGTCAGGTCTCTGCGGGAGTCTTACTTTAGCTTACGCGCAGCCAGCGCCGCCTGCACTTTGCTGTGTTTTATTCCGTACGTAAAGTAGATGAACATACCTAAGATGAGCCACACGATCAAGCGAATCCAGGTAGCGGCCGGCAAGCTGGCCATCAATCCAAGAGAAACCAGGACACCCATAATCGGCACAAACGGAACCCAAGGCGTCTTGAATGGGCGCGGCAAATCGGGACGGCGGCGGCGGAGAATCCATGTGCCGGCTGAAACAATTACGAAAGCGAGCAGCGTGCCAATGCTGACCAGTTCGCCCAAAATGTCGATTGGCACAAAGGCTGCGAAGAACGCGACGCAAGTCCCAACGAAGATGGTCGCAATCCACGGAGTTCGGAAACGCGAATGAACCGCGCCGCACCACTGCGGTAACAAGCCATCGCGCGACATCGAATAAAAGACGCGCGACTGACCGAGCAGCATGACCAGCATCACCGTTGCTAAACCAAAAATCGCGCCGACTTTTACCAGAAAACTGGCCCAGGTCACGCCGGTAGCGTCAATGCCCACGGCAACGGGATCGGAGACATTGAGCGCCGTATAGGGCACAATTCCAGTCAGCAACCCCGCGACTAGAATGTAAAGCACAGTGCAAATCGCGAGCGAGCCGAGAATGCCGACCGGCATATCTTTCTGCGGATTCTTCGATTCTTGTGCGGCGGTAGAAACGGCGTCGAAACCGATGTAGGCAAAGAAAATGACGCTTGCTCCGCGCGCGATTCCCGACCAGCCGTATTTCCCAAATTGCCCGGCATTAGGGGGGATGAACGGCGTCCAGTTCGCCCAAACCTGGCTGCTATGCTTGAGCGCGAACGATCCGGCGATACCGATGAACATGAGTACGATCGAAACCTTCACGATCACGATTCCAGAATTAAAGTTTGCCGATTCCTTGATGCCGATCACGAGAATCGTGGTTACCGCAATAATGGCGCAAAACGCGACCAGATTGAACAGGCCCTTCATCTGTGGCAGAGTGTGCCAGTCGATTCCACGCGCAAGCAGAGTGTCTTTTACGCGGTCGTAGTGCTCCCAATGTCCGTTATAGGAGATCAGCAATTCGCTCGGAGCGGCGGTGAGTCGTGCTGGAATTCGGATTCCGAAATCTTGCAGAAAGCTGAGCACATAACCGCTCCAACCGGAGGCCACCGTAGCCGCTCCGAAGGCATACTCCAGAATTAAATCCCAGCCGATGATCCAGGCAAAGATCTCGCCTAGCGTGGCATAACCGTAGGTGTACGCGGAACCAGCGATGGGAATGAGCGAGGCGAATTCGGCATAACAAAGACCTGCGAAAACGCATGCAACGCCGGCCAATACAAAGGAGAGCACGATGGCAGGGCCTGCATATTTGGCCGCGGCTGAGCCGGTAAGCACAAAGATGCCAGCCCCGATAATGGCGCCAATGCCTAAGGTCACCAGATTCACTGGCCCCAACGCCCTTTTGAGCGAGTGTCCGCCTTCTTCACCGGCCTCGGACATCAGCATTTCCATCGGCTTATTTGCCAGCAGGTTTGCCATGTATCGGTCTCTCCTTATATCTCTCGTTCAAATCTTAGGATAAGTCTGCATCGGCTCGCGGCCGCCAAATGTAATACACGGGAATGCCCAGCAACACGATGATAAGCCCGGGCCATGTGTATTGCGGTTTGTAGCGTAACAGCACGATGTCAATAAACAAAGCCATCACGATGTAGATGGCAGGCAAAATCGGGTATCCGATGGCTTTGTAGGGACGTTCAGCCTCGGGGTGGGTGCGGCGCAGGACGAAGAGTCCGAAGATGGTCAGAATGTAGAAAACCAGCACCGCGAAAATAATGTAGTCGAGAAGCTGGCCGTAACTGCCCGAGACGCAGAGCACGCATGTCCAAACCATCTGCACCATCAGGGAAACCGCGGGCGTCTTGTAGACGGGATGAAGCTTGGCAACGTTGCGAAAGAACAGCCCATCTTTCGCCATCGCGTAGTAAACTCGTGCGCCCGCCAGAATCAAACCGTTGCAGCAGCCGAAGCCGGAAATCATGATGGCGACGGCCATCAACTTGCCGCCAATCGAACCAAACATCTGCGTAATGACCGCGGTTGCGACGCGTTCTTCGCTGGCGTACTGAATACCGCGCTCGGCGAGCGTCGCGCCCGTCGGACTGCCCATCAGCGGCAGCGCGCTCAGATAGATAAAATTGCAGGCGATATAAAGCGCGATTACCACGCCGGTACCGAGCGCCAGCGATAACGGAAGATTCCGGCTGGGATTTTTCACTTCGCCGGCAGTGAACGTCACGTTGTTCCAGGCATCGGCAGAGAAAAGCGAACCGACCTGCGCAATCGCGAGCACGGTCAGCGTCGAGACGAGCACCGTGATTCCGCCGCTGCCGACGTCATGCAGAGTGCCGATGCCAGCGTTGTGCCAGAAGTTTGCGCCGAAATTTGCAGCGACCGCTTGCGGGTTTCGGCCCAAAAATATTCCGAACAGGACCAACCCTAGCAAAGCGGAAACTTTCGCCGCGGTAAAAATATTCTGAATGAATGCGCCGGTCTTCACACCGAAAATATTGATGATCGAGAGCGCGATTACTACCAGGATGGCTACGAAGTTTTGGGTGTTCAGTCCAACATCCATGCCGCCGAGCAGCATGGGGCCGACTTGAAACTTGGGAACTTTCCAGAGGTGGACGATCCAATGGCTCGAAGAAACTGCCGGCCAGAAGATGCCCAGAAATTTACCGAATGCCACACCGACGGCCGCAATCGTGCCGGTCTGAATCACGAGAAATAGTGTCCAGCCGTAGAGAAACCCCCAGAGCGGGCCGAGAGACTCGCGCAGATAAACGTACTGGCCACCGGCCCGCGGCATCATGGCCGCCAGTTCACCGTAGGTCAGCGCGCCGACAATGGTGAGAAAACCGGTGATCAGCCAGGCGCCAATCAGGAGCGCAGGTGATTGCGTTTCGCGAGAAATTTCGGCGGAGACAATAAAAATGCCCGAGCCGATCATGGAACCCATCACCAGCATGGTCGCGCTGGTGAGGCCGAGACCTTTGACTAGCTCTTTATCCTGAAGGGTGTGCCGCGCCCAGTCACGATTCGAAGCGACTTTCGACGCGGGAGCTGGTGGTTGAACGTTCGTGCTCACGAACCTCCTCAAAAATTGCGGGAAACTCTTGGTTGCAAGAGCTGTCCAACTTTACCCCAGAACCCTAAAAAATTCTTCTGCTGATTTGCGCGGGGCCCGTAACAAGTCGGATATCACCGCGACCGAGTCGGCGCCGGCATCGATGACGGAGCGGGCCCTAGCATGGGTTATGCCGCCAATCGCAACCAGAGGCTTACGCGTCAGTTCCCTTGCCCGGCGAACGCCTTCGAGCCCCACGATGGGATCGGGATTCTCCTTGCTGCTGGTAGCGAAGACGGGACCGATGGCCAGGTAGTCGGCGGAGCTTTTGTCGGCTTCTGCGAGCTGCTCCGGACTGTGGGTTGATACTCCAAGCCAACGATCGGAGCCAATGACACGTCGCGCTGATTCAGGCGACAGATCATCTTGGCCAATATGCAGGCCGTCGAAGCCAGCCGCCAGGCAGAGGTCGGCGCGGTCGTTCATGATGAGCTTGACGCCTGTTCCGAGGCGGGCTTTCAGCTCGCGCGCCTGATCGACCACGCGACGGGCGTTATCGTGTTTGTTGCGGTACTGCAGCAGCATGCAGCCAGCGGCAGCGAGTTCTTCGGCAACAGCGAACATTCCGGCAGCATTCGGAAAACACGCGGGGTCGAGAATTGCGTAGAGTCGCGGAAGCTGCAGCATGAAAGTGCCTGTAGGACGTCGATTGCCGGATGACCGACCACAGCGGAGACGTGGTAAGCGGCGTCTCTATGTTTCTTTCTTCGCCAGAAATCTCTCGATGAATCCCGTATCAAAATTACCTGCGCGGAAATCCGCATCTGCCAAAATGCGCCGGTGCAGCGGAATCGTGGTATAGATTCCTTCTACGATAAACATCCCCAAAGCGCGGCTCATGCGCGAGATCGCTTCGCTGCGATCTTTCCCGCGAACGATCAGCTTGGCAATGAGCGAATCATAATAAGGAGGAATCGTGCCTTCAGCGTAGGCTGCGGTGTCGATGCGCACGCCCGTTCCGCCGGGCGGATTGAACGTAGTGATCTTGCCCGCCGAGGGCGTGAATTTTTCGGGATGCTCGGCATTGATGCGGCATTCGATGGCGTGTCCGCGATGAACGACGGGGCCTTGCAAGACTTCGGACAGCTTGGCGCCCGCGGCGATCATGAGTTGACTCTTGACCAGGTCCACGTCTGTCACCATTTCGGTGACCGGATGTTCCACCTGAATGCGCGTGTTCATCTCGATGAAGTAAAGGCGCTGCTGCTGGTCCATTAGAAATTCGATCGTGCCCGCGTTGTGGTAGCCGACGTTGCTGAGCGTCTTGCTGAGGACCTCTCCGATTTCCTTGCGCAGTTCGGGCGTTACCCGCAGTGACGGCGATTCTTCCAGCAGCTTCTGATGGCGGCGCTGAATCGAGCACTCGCGTTCTCCCAGACTGATGACGTTGCCGTGCTCGTCGCCCAACACCTGGAATTCGATGTGTCGTGGATGCTCGACATACTTTTCGAGATAGAGATCGCCATTACCGAATGCGGCCGAGGCCTCGGACTGCGCCTGGCGATAGAGTGTGGGCAATTCCTCTTCATCGCGCACAATACGCATCCCGCGTCCGCCGCCACCGGCCGTGGCTTTGAGGATGACGGGAAATTCGATCTTTCGCGCCCACTCCAGCGCTTCTCCTTCGGAGGCGACGACACCGTCGGAGCCGGGAAGAATCGGCACCCCATGTTGTTTCATAGCGGCACGCGCTTTTTCTTTTTCGCCCATCAGTCGTATGACATCGGGAGGCGGGCCAATGAACTTGATGTGGCAGGCTTTGCAGACTTCGGCAAAGTTGGCGTTTTCAGAAAGCAGGCCATAGCCGGGATGAATGGCGTCAACGTTTGCGATTTCGGCGGCGCTGATCACCGCGGGAATATTGAGATAGCTCTGCGCCAGTTGTGGCGGGCCAATACAAATCGCCTCGTCGGCAAAGCGCACGTGAAGCGAATTCCGGTCCGCCTCGCTGTAGATCGCGACCGAGCGGATGCCGAGCTCCTTGCATGCGCAAATGACGCGCAGGGCAATCTCGCCCCGATTCGCTACCAGAATTTTCTTGAACATGATCTGCCTGGAATGATCCGCCTGGGGGTTCGAGTCGAGCTAAGGTCCGTCATTTTGCCGGGCGCACGGCGAACAATTCTTGGCCGTACTCAATGGGTTGGCCGTTGGCGACTAGCTTTTTCACCAACTCTCCCGCTACGTCGCATTCGATCTCGTTCATGAGTTTCATCGCTTCGACAATGCATAAGACTTGGCCTACTTCCAGCGTATCTCCAGGTTTAACAAAAGGCGGCGACCCGGGCGAGGGTGATTCATAAAAGGTCCCGACGATGGGCGACTTCACAATGTGCATCTCCTCTTCGGGTTCGGGGAGAGGTTCAGGCGCATGGGCGCTCGCTGCCAGGTCAACTCTGGGAGCTGCGGGGGTAGAAACCGGTGCACTTGCGAGCGGTGCGGGATGAACCGCGATGTAGCGCGAATCAGGCAATACCGCAGGTGGCGGCTCGGCGGCGCGCTTGATCTTCACTTTGACATCGCCACGCTCCAATTCAAACTCAGCAATGTCTTTTTCAATTAAGAACTCGATGAGTTCCTTCAGCTCTTTTTGATTCATGTATACGGAGGGTTCCGTTTTTCAAAAATCCCGCTAATCGGGCGGCGGGTGCGGCGTCCACATTGATCACAGCGCCAAGAAATAAATCCTTTAATTAATGCACTTTAGCAGCTAAATAATAACCAGTTCTTTATCCGAGGGTGTCAGCACTTCGCCCCCGGAAGCGGTAACTACTACGACGTCTTCGATGCGCACACCCCACTTGCCAGGAATATAAGCTCCGGGCTCAATCGTAATGACCATTCCCGGCTCCAAGCTCTGGGATTGCCCGGCTGCCAGCCTAGGAGCCTCGTGTATTTCTAATCCTAAACCATGACCTGTCGAATGCGTGAAATACCGAATCAATTTCCGCCGGCGCAGCACACCGCGCGCGGCATGATCTACCTCGGCGCAAGTCACACCGGGACGAACCGCGGCAATCGCGGTCAGCTGCGCTTCCAAAATCGCTTCATAGAAGCGCCGAGCTTCCGTCGAAGCTCGGCCGATGTACGCAGTTCGAGTGCGATCCGAACAATAACCGGCGAGTATAACACCAAAATCACAGACCACGAACCCTCCGCGGGGAATGCGGGACTGCGAGGCCCGGCCATGCACAATCGCTGAGCGAGTTCCCGCGGCGAGAATTGTAGGGAAGGACATGCCCTCGGCCCCGGCACAGCGCGCCTTGTATTCCATGGCACCGGCAACCTCGACCTCGCGCACTCCAGGCCGAATCTTCTGGCATGCGACTTTGAAAAGACTGGCGCCGAGTTCAACAGCTTGTCGTATGCGGAAGATCTCGGCTGCATCCTTCACCATGCGAGCACGTTCGACCAGCAACGGCGCGGATCGCAATCGTGCCTTGCCCTTCAGCGCCGCTTGGAGTCGATCGCGCATACCCGCGGCGATCGATTCGGATTCGATACCCAACCGCGTTCGAGTCAAACTTGTTCCTTGCGCTACCAGCCACTCCCCGGCCGCCACGAGCGGAGACTGGCGAGCGATTGCGATCTTCAAATTATTCAAGTTCGCGCCCTTAATTTCCTCCTGGGCTTGGGTGCGGTAGCGGCCGTCGGTAAAGAGAATGAAACCGCGATCCGAGACCATTAAAGCAGCGGCGCTGCCGGTAAATCCGCAGAGATAGCGAATGTTGGGAAGGTGGGTAATCAGCAGCGAATCGAGCTGGTGGTCCGAGAGCGAGGCTTGAATCCGATGCAAGCGTCGAGAGTGATCGATAGCAATCGGGTGTACGGTAGTTGAGCCCGTGACGGAGTTTTTCGCGGCCGCGCGATTCATGAGGTGGAGTGTAGCAGGGAGCGCGAAGCTGTTGGTGAAACTCATCGCGGCAAAAGCAAAACCGCCGGCCGATCTCGGCAGGTTCTCCGAGAAGGCCAGCGGCTTGGGCTCGTTCTAACTTCGCGCTAGGTCTGAATGATGCGCGGAGTTATGAAGAAAATCAGCTCCTGGTTCGAAGTGGTCACCGTGCGATGCTTGAACAGGTTGCCTAGGTACGGGATATCGCCCAGCAAAGGCACTTGCTCGATCGCCAGTGAGTTCTGGGTTTGAATCACGCCACCAATCACCACCGTGCCACCGTCGGTTACCAGGACCTGCGTGGTGGCCTGCTGCGTAATCAGTTCGGGGTTGCCACTCGAGTTGGTCACGCCAAAGTTAGGCAGCGTGTTTTCTACGTCCACATTCAGGAAGATCGTTCCTTCCGACGTGATCTGCGGAGTCACCGTCAGTCGCAGGAAAGCAGATACATAGGTGCTGGTCGGCGGACCGCCCAACTGCGCCGCGGTCACGATCGGTATCTGCACACCCTGTTTCACTACCGCCTGAATGTTGTTCTGAGTGACCACACGCGGACGGGAAAGAACTTTCAGCAAGCCGCGCGACTCGGCCATGGTGAGAATCATGTCGAGCTGCATGTTATTCGTTGCGTTGACGAGTGAAAGACCGCTGGTCGGGCCGGTTGCTCCCAGGTTTGAAAATAGAGGAATGTTCGTGCCGCTAGTTGCCGATCCGCCTGCCATGACCGGATACAACGGATTCAATCCATTGACGGTGATTGGCGAAGCGCCGGTGCCGGTTGTGCCGGGCGCGCCACCGATTGCGGTTGTGCCGTTACCCCAGCCGAAGCCGAGCTGCACGCCGATGTCGCGAGCGAAGCTGCGAGTGGCTGCTACCACGCGAGCTTCAATTTCGACTTCCTGCGTCTTGCGGTCCATCTGCTGGATGATGCGATCGATCTGAGGCAGAACCGAGGGAATATCGGAGACGATGAGCGCGTTGGTGCGTTCATCGGCAACCACATCGCCCCGCTGACTCAAGAACTTTTTAACCGGCAGCAATACATCCTTGGCATGAGCGTAGCTGAGGAATCGAGTAATGCTGACTTTGTCGACCGCGAGCGCCTCCGCATCGATTTGCGCGCGGCGACCTTCAGCTTCTTTCCTCAAAGTCTCAACGGTTGCGATGCGCAGCACATTGCCATCCAGTTGACGAGACAGTTCGTTGTCTTTTAGCACGATGTCCAGCGCCTGATCCCATGGCACGTCGTCGAGCACAATTGTCAGATTGCCGTGGATCATGGGATCGAGCACAACGTTCAAACCGCTGATTTCGTGAATCAAGCGGAAGAAATCTTTCAGATCGACGTCCTTGAGGTTGACCGAGATCGGTTCGCCCGTATACTTGGCGCCGTTTACGGCGGGTTTCTGCTCCATCTGAACTTTTTGCTCGGCAGCCAAGTTCACGGCCGGCTGAATCGGCTGGGCCGTTCCCGTAGCTTGACCGAGCGCGGCGTTGGCGTTCGTGGCAACCAGTTCCGACGCCGTCTTGTCGGCAAAGCGATCGGCCGCGGCCTGGGCCTTTGCGGCCGGCTGGTCGGCTTTGTCGCTGGCTTGGGCATTCGCCGGGGCGCTAGCCTTAGCGTTCGCTGCGTCGTCTGCTTTGGCCTCTTTGACCGAGAACTTAGGTTCGACGAAAGCATAGTTCGCAGGCGTGTCGGTCGCGACCGCCGAAGGCGCAGCGGACGCAACGGTCGTCGCCGGAGCCGAAACCTTCACCAGATTCGGCGCTTGGTTCGTCGACGCGCTTGGCGCAATGTTCGGCACCAAGTTCGGCGCGGCGCTCGCGATCACCGATTTTGTTGTCGGCGCGACTGGGCGCTGGGCGACCACTGCATCACTGATCTTGAGTATGAAGCTCCCGTCTGGGCCCGCCACCAATTCATGCCGGCAGCTAGTGGCGAGATCGACGACTACGCGTGTGGTGGGTCGGGCTTGCCCGTCCATACCGATGCGTACGTCTTTCACGCCGTCGCGGCCGACGCTGATACGGCTCTGTGCCGTGGCCATCACGGTGTTGGGAAAGTCGATGACGATGCGTGCCGGAGAATCGAGCGTCGTAACTTTGGGCGTTACCGCGCCCTTCGCTTTGAACTCGACGCGCAATCCGTCTTGGCCGTTCGCGACCTCGAGCTTCTGCAGCGCAGCGCTCGTGGCCACCCCCGTACCCGTCATGTCAGCCGCGCTGGCGATCATCACAAACGCCATCAGCGGAACCAAGAGACCCAGCAGTTGCTTTCGCATTTCCCTATCTCCCCACGCGAGGCCGTTTCGCCTCAATGTGTTTCTTCAAAGTCTTTTCTCCAGGCCTACACTGCCGGAGTCGTAATCTTCTTCACCACTTCACGCGTAAACGTCTTGCCCAACCGGTCTTGCAGTGTTTCCTGGAAAACAATGGAATCGCCTGTGATCTTCACCACGTAACCGTTGAACACCGGATCGTTTTCCCGCAAAAAATAAGCTTTATTCAGACCATTACTGACCACGGCAATGAAGCCGTTTTCGGCGTGCACTACGCCTCGCAGGTAGATGGTGCCGATCTCCAGACACTTCTTACCAGAGCTGCAACCCGAGCCGCTCGCATGGCTGACCACCGGACTGATGAAAGGGTCGCGTCTCCCGTTCGCTGCGTACTTAGTGTCGGGCGTGGTCGTCGGCTGCTCGGGTTCCGGGTTCTCACCCGCTCCGGCGCTGGCGACACTCGCTGGCGAATTGCTTTTCTCAGTGTCGGACTTGCTAGTAACAATGACGACTGGCGGGACAGAATGCCGGGCCCGAGGGCGCGGACTATGTTTCGGCTCACCCCCACCTCTCACTCCGGCATGAGAACTCGCCGGCGCGACCGCGATTGGCATGGTCGAGCTCACTGGAGCCGATTGAACGCCCAAAGCCGCGTTCGACGCAGCCGTGCTTCTGGCGCTGACTCCGTTCATTGTGTTCCGCGTGCTCTGAATAATCGTGGGACTCTGGGCCGAGGCTAAGCCCGCGGCCAGTACGCAAACGAGAGTTGTCATCGTCGGCTTCATCGTGTCCCTCCTATTTCTTCCCCGGCGTTCCGGGCTTGCTGGCAGCCGGAGTCTCCGGATCCAGGTCATGACTGAAATATGTAGTGGTCAGGCAAGTGGCCACCACGGTCTCATTCGCTGCGTACTGATAGGTATGCTTCGTCTTGGCTGCGGTTGGAGTGCGAGTCGAGGCCACCATCAAGCCTGAGACATTTACGATGCGCTCGACTTTTCCCAGCCGGTCGAAGAACTGGAGCATGGAGTAGTACGGACCGTCGAACTCAATCTCGAAGGGCACTTCGGTATAGAACTCCTTCGAAACATAAGGTCGCGCCGTATAGCGGCGGATTTCCACTCCCGCCTTGCGCGCTTCTCCGCTCACCATGCGCATGAAATTGTCGACTTCTTTCTCGTCGGGCACGATGCGCCGCTCGATGTCGAGCTGTTGCTTCAAGCTGGCTAGCTGGCGCTCCATATCGGCCAGTTTCGGCCGGTAAGCTTCGAGCTCCGCGTTCTCACGCATCTTCGCCTGGAGCTTGATTCGAGCCGCGTCGTTTTGATCGCGCTCCGCCTTGAAGACCGTGTAATAGAGGGCGCCCGTGCCCACTACCGCCGTCAGCAGCAGAACCCCCAACAGCTTCACACCTGTTAATTCGCCAAGATTCATAGTCGGTTCCGCCTTTACGACTTCGCCTTTTCGCAGGTCAGCGTGAATTGAAACGCCTGCATGTCCTTTACGCTTTCGTCCTGAAAACTTTCCTTGATTTCGATGTTCTTGAAGTAACCGGTCTTCTGCAGGTTGGAAATCAGGTTAGCCACTGCATCGCTGCTGAGCGCCGTGCCATCGATGGCCACGCTCGCGCCCTGATCCTGCAATGTGTTCAACCAGACCGCCTCAGTGCCGTTGATGGTATCGCCGATCATGGCCAACAGGTTTAGCGGTCCGGTTTGGCTGGCACGCAGCTGATCGATCACATCCACCCGGCGCTTGTAAGAGTCGGCTTGCTTCTGCCGCTCCAGATACCGCACCTTGATATCAGCCAATTCGCGATTTTTTTGCTCCGCCATACGGGACTGCACGTCGATTGATTTCTTTTCCCGGTCGAGCTGGTACCAGTACCCGTAATTGAGGGCACCGGCAATCAGAAGAACCGCTGCTACCTGAACGATGGGTCCGCCCAGATTGCCCAGCTCGAAGCTCGGCATGGTCAGAGCGGGACCGGAGCTTTTCTTGCCTTTCGGTTTCGGAGAGCCCAGCAGATTGATTCGGATCATAGCTTTTCAAAGCTCCTCAGGGCCAAACCCACGGCCACCGCCAACTGGCCGGCGTTCTGTTCGACCAGTTCCGCCCCGGCGCCGTCTGCCGGAGCCAGTACTTTCTGAAATGGATTAAATAATTCGACCGGCATGGAGAATTCCTGACGCAACGCTTCCACGAGTCCTGGAACTTTGGCCGAACCGCCGGCCAGATAAATCTTCTCAATGTGCTCGCCGGCAGCGCTGGCGCGGAAGAAGTCGAAAGTCTTCTGGATTTCCAGCACGATAATTTCCGTGACCTGCTGCAGGATTGGCGTCTTCGCGTCATCCTGCACCGTGCCCACCTTGCGTCCCAGCTTTAGCGATTCCGCATCATCGAAGCTGAGGTCCAGTTCCTTCTGCAAAGAATCGGTGTACTGATGCCCACCCACCGAAACGTCGCGCGGAAACAATGGCGTCGTGCCCTTGACGATGTTGATATTCATTACGCTCGCACCCAGGTTGAGCAATGCCACCACCTGCGTCGGCGCGGGTTCGTAGTTGTACTCATAGCAATTCTGCAGAGCGAGGGCATCGATATCCACAATAGCCGGAGTCTTGCCCGCCATCGAGAGTACGTTGGTGTAGTTCAGGATCTTGTCTTTCTTTACCGCCACCAGCAGCACATCCATGGTCGGGCTGGTCGCGTCGTCGGAAAGAATCTGGTAGTCGAGGTTGACATCAGCCAAGTCGAAAGGAATGTGCTGCGCAGCTTCCTTCTGGATGGTCTCCGCCAATTCCTGATCACTCATCGAGGGCAACGAAATTTTCTTCACAATCACGGAGTGTCCGCTGACCGCCGTGGCTACCGCTTTCGATTTGATCGCCGTGTCGGTGAACAGCTTGGCGATGGCGGCCGAAACCGTGCCCGAATCCACGATCATGGAATCGACAACAATGTCAGGCGCGATCGGCTCCAGACCAAGATGTGCTACTTCGATTCCAGCGCGCGTCCTCTTGAGCTCGACGGCCTTGATGCTCGATGAGCCCACATCCAGACCCACTATCGTCTTCGATCCCATTCCAAACATGTGCCCGCCTCTTTTACGAAGTTCGTTTACCGAAATTCGTTTAACCAGTTCGCTTGCGAAGATCGCTTACTGCGTTCCAGCAGCTTTACTGGCTGCCTTGATTTTCTTTTTGCCCTGCGGTTCGGTTTCCATCGACTTCTCTTCCATCCACTGATCCAGCTTCGATTTCTTGAAGCGCCAGCGATTGCCCAACTTGAACGCCGGAATTTTCTGCTCGTTCACGTACTTGTACAAAGTGTCCGGACTCACTCCCAGATACTGCGAAGCTTGGCGAATATTCATTACCTCTCGCGAGTCGGCCATTTACGTTTCCCTAGGGGTTCGTGTGTATTTTGGTGTGCTGAGCATATCTCAACCGGTAGCCATGGCCTCTCAACGTGAATCGCATGGTTTTGTTGGGTTTTATGGGGTTTTTCTGGAATGCACAAAAAAAGGATCTGCGGCAGGAACCTACAGATTGTATTTCGAAGTATCGCTGCCTCTATATGTGGTAGTCTCTGGACAAGTAGAGCACCAGTCACCCGATTTTGAGTAACTAAGGTACTAGAGACGGTACGTAAGTACTTGGACAGGTGCGCAAATCTTTGAAAACACGGGCACGGAACTCACCACAGATGGCAAGGAATTGGGCCGGACAATGCAACTTTTCGCTTGCGTGCTGCGAACCCAAGCTGCAATGAACGAACGATTAACGAACGATTGGTAGGCTCAGGGCTGCTCGCCGACCACCGTGATTTTGGTATCGGTTCGAAATTTCTTGTAATCGCGATAGGTCTGCTCGACATCCTCATCGAAGCTTTTGAACAGTGCGATACGAGCATCGAAGTGGAGCTGAACATGTTTGGGGAGCCAGACTTCGTCGTTCACTCGAGTCAGCTCAATGACCACACGCGTGCCTTTGTGGATCCGAGCCAGGACAAATCCGACCGATATCGTATCGATCGCCGTGATATCGAGCTTCACCCATTGCGCGTCTGCCTTGTCGATCCACACGCGGCCTTTGAACTTGCCGAGTATCCTCGCCTCCCGGCTCTTGGGCTGATAGCCGGGACGAGGTTCGCCTTCAAACACCCAGGTATCGCGGCCGTCAATCATTTCAGAGCCAAGCAAGCGGAAGTCGAAGGCGTCGGCGATCTCCAGAACAAACTTACGATCTTCTTCCCGATCTTTTTCCTCCTTCTCCAGCCGTTTGCGGCGGTCGCCTTCGGATTCCTGCTTGCGTTTGTCGATGATCTTCTGAATCTTCTCGTCTTCCTTCTTCGCATCATCGACCGACAGCGGTTTGTCATCTTTGGCAGTCAGCCGCTCGACGGGCTCTCCATAAATCTCCAGAATCTCTAATGTCGAGGTTTCGGTCTTCTTAATCGTGCCATCGCCCTCGAGTTTGTGTCTCTCCTCGCGCTCGGTGTAGGTGTAGTCGCGTTGCTGCTTATCATTTTCGATATCTTTTTCTTCGGCGCGGCGCAACAACTCCCGAATCTGCTCCGCAGGCACAGCGCCGGTCGCATCGGGCTCAAGGTCGATCGGCGCCGGAAGAGCTTGCGGAGCTGGCGCCGCAGCAGACGCCGCCGGAGGGGACGGTGCTTGCGCCAGTCCGGAGTCGGAGAAAGCCAATATCAGAAACAGGCCGAGCATGATCCGGAGAAGACCCGCATCCATACCGCACCTACGAAACGAGAGGAAATTCCGTTCCACTATTTCTCCGCCCGCTCCAAACACCCCGCCCGGAACGAGCGTCCATCCAAGCGATGTAACCGCTTCGCTTGAGCGCGAGTGATGAGCGAATAATGAGAGATCGTCAGTAAGTATTCCGCCACAAACCACACCGGCTTCTCGGTGGTGATCCATTGCAGAGAATCGAAACGTCGCATATGGACGGGCCGGGAAAAAGTCCGCAGCGTGCGCTCTCCCCGCAGATTGAAGTAAGTGTCGAAATAACTAAGCGCCAGTTCGCGCAGCGAACGATACACCGGCTCGCGATAACGGCACCCGGTGTAATTCGATTTGGCCAAAGCTCCCCAATGTCCATCGATACGATAGACGGCAATCACGTGGTCGGTATCGTGCTCGGCTTCGAGATCAATAATCAGCGGAGGATATCCGATCACGCGCAAAGCGGCGGCCGCAAACAGCGCCCCCTCATAGCAATGCGAAGTATTTTCCCGCAGCACCCGCCGCGGAGACCAGGCACTATCGGCAAGGTGATACGGCATGTCATCGAGCGCGCGCTGGATTCCATGGGGAGTTTTAAGGGCGCGCAGCTTGCGGAGTTCGGCAGGGGTCAGGCCCCAGGAGTTGGAGGCGTTCGTCATTCCGGATTCGTCATCCCAATTTTGCCGCAAGACGCAACTTGCTGCGTTTCCCGCAGATACGGCGTCATTTGAAAGTAGCAGGATTGAGCGATGGATGGGAATAACTGCTTGGAAATAGGGCAGCGGGTGCGTAACGAGAACTCGAAACAGTCGCAAAGCTCTTTCGCGACCGAGCCACTAGCCCAGCAACTCCCCCAACTCACGAGGACTATCAATCACCACATCCGGAGCCGCCGCCTCGAGCGAATGCGGAGCAAACCCATAGGTCACACCACACGTCCACATGCCGGCGTTGCATCCGGTAAAAACGTCAACCGATGAATCCCCAATGATCAGCGCCTCATCCGGCCCGACGCCAGTCTCCTGCAGAATCGTCCGCGCTCCCAGGGGGTCGGGCTTTTTCGTCGAAAAGCTGTTGCCCCCGTACACACGGACGAAAAAATCTCCCAGGCCGAGCGCCTGTACGATATCGCGCGACGGATGGACCGGCTTGTTCGAAAGCACCGCCATCAACCTGTGAACTCCGTTCGACGGCTGCGCCAACCCCGACAGGACTTCCGGGATACCCTTGTAGACTGTCGTGTGATCGAGCTTGTGAAGCCGGTAGTAGCCGAGAAAATATTCCAAAGCCTTGCGCAGCAATGATTCATCGTCCGTGTCGCCAAGGGCACGGCGCACCAGCGCAGGAGCCCCGTCTCCAACGTAGCTCGCAATCACGTCGCCCGCCAGCTCAGGACGCCCGAGATAGCGCAACATCGCATTCACGGAATGAATCAAATCCAGGCGCGAATCGATCAGGGTGCCATCGAGATCAAAAATCAGCAACCGGATGCGATGCGGATCGAACTGGCGCAGGAAGCGAATCACGGACAATTCAGGATAAACCAGTTCTCAGTTCCCAGTTCTCAGAAAGGACCGACCTGCGCGAATCGGCAGTCCATCGTGCTCGATCTCCTCAGACTGAGAGCTGACACCTGGTACCTGAGACCTGCCCTTCAGATTTTCCTCAGACCCCAGACCTAACCGCCACTCACTGATTTACAATAAGCTCCGTCCCCGACCGAAGTGGGTGAACCGCACACCATGGCCACGACCAAAGTCGATCCCAAGCTCAACGAAAGCAACGCTGCGAAACGGGCCAAGTCTTATCATGGCTTGACCAGTCAGCAATTAATTGATGCCTACCGCATCATGTTCACCTCGCGTCGTGTGGACGACCGCGAGATCATGCTCAAGCGCCAGCAGAAGGTCTTTTTTCAGATCTCGGGCGCAGGCCATGAAGCGATGGGTGCCGCGGCCGCTTTCGCCTTAAAGCCCGGCCATGACTGGTTTTACCCCTACTATCGCGACCGCGCACTCTGTCTCGCCCTGGGCGCCACTCCCTATGAAATGTTGCTCGGCGCGGTCGGCGCGGCCGAAGATCCCAGCTCCGGCGGCCGCCAGATGCCCTCGCATTGGGCCTTCAAGCGACTGAATGTCGTGACGCAGTCGTCCGCCACAGGGACCCAGATTTTGCAGGCTGTAGGATGCGCCGAAGGCGGCCGCTATTTCGCCAAGCATCCGAGGGCGGCACAGAAGGCCGAAGGCGATTACCGCCAGTTCAAGGATGTCCAATTTCAGAGCGACGAAATCACCTACGTCTCGCTCGGCGATGGCACCACCAGCGAAGGTGAATTCTGGGAGGCGCTGAACTCGGCCTCTAATTTGCGTCTGCCTGTAATCTTTTGCGTGCAGGATAACGGATACGCGATCTCGGTGCCGGTGGAGGTGCAGACCTCCGGCGGCAACATTTCTCGCCTGGTCTCCGGCTTTCCCAACTTTCATTTCGAAGAGATCGACGGCACCGACGCCGCCGTAGCCTATGCCGCGTTCAAGCGGGCCGCGGATCATTGCCGCGCTGGGCATGGTCCAGCGTTTGTCCACGCCCATGTAATTCGTCCCTATTCGCACTCGCTCTCCGATGACGAACGCCTGTATCGCCCCGACTCCGAGCGCCAAGCCGATGCCGCACGCGATCCCGTGCCGCGCCTACAAATGTTCCTCCTGCGAGAGGGCATCCTCGACGAAAAAGGGATCAACAAGATCGAGAAGGAAATCGAGGAGCAGATCCAAGCCGATGCGGACCGCGCGCTGGCGGCTCCCATACCGCAGCCCGAAACCATCTACAACTTCGTGTACTCGCCCGATCTCGATCCCACCTCGGCGGCGTTCGAAACTCAGCCTGCAATTTCGACGCCCGCGCCCGATACCGCGAGCGAGGGGAAGCGGTCCGCCTCGCTGCCTAAAACCATGGCGGAGCTGATCAACACCACGCTGCGCGACGAAATGCGCCGCGACGACCGGGTCGTCATCTTCGGCGAAGATGTCGCCGACTGTAGTCGCGAAGAGTATGTAAAACGCAAACTGGTGAAGGGCAAGGGCGGAGTCTTCAAACTGACCTCCGGATTGCAGATGGAATTCGGCGCCGACCGCGTCTTTAATTCTCCGCTCGCCGAAGCCAATATCGTAGGGCGCGCCACCGGCATGGCGACTCGTGGATTAAAACCTGTGGTTGAGATTCAGTTTTTCGATTATATCTGGCCGGCGATGATGCAACTGCGCGACGAACTCCCCACTATCCGCTGGCGTTCGAATAACGCCTTCTCGGCCCCGCTGGTCATCCGCGTGGCGATTGGCGGATATCTGACTGGCGGCGCGATCTATCATTCGCAATGCGGCGAGAGTATCTTCACCCATACTCCGGGATTGCGCGTGGTGTTTCCTTCCAACGCGCTCGATGCCGCGGGCCTGCTGCATACCGCGATCCGCTGCGACGATCCAGTATTGTTTCTCGAACACAAGCGTCTCTACCGCGAAACCTACGGACGCGCCGTCTATCCCGGCCCCGATTACCTGGTCCCGTTCGGAAAGGCGAAGATTGTGCAGCCCGGAACCGATCTCACCGTGATCACCTACGGTGCCGTGGTTCCGCGCGCGTTACAGGCGGCGCAAAAAATACAGCGCGAGCATCAAGTCAGTGTCGAACTGATCGACCTGCGCTGCTTGAACCCCTTTGACTGGGATGCGATCGCCACCTCGGTTAAGAAAACCAACCGCGCGCTCATTGCCTACGAAGACTCGCTAAGCTGGGGATACGGCGCCGAAATTGCCGCCCGCATCGCTGACCAGCTCTTCCATCACCTCGACGCTCCGGTGAAAAGAATCGCGGCCACTGATACCTTCGTCGCCTATCAGCCAATTCTCGAGGATGCGATTCTGCCGCAGGCCAGTGATCTGTTCCGCGCGATGAAAGAGTTGGCGGAATTCTGATTCTCAGCCCTTTTTCATTTTTCGCATACCAGCAGACCGCCCTCCGAACGTCATCGCCCACGGGCCGCCGTCAAAACACAGCAGCGTAAAGGCCATCGCAGCCAAAGCAAGCGGAAATTCAAATCCGTTCGCGCCCATCAACCCATTCTTGAAATGCACCTTCCAGATGGCTACACCCATCTCAATCGCGAATGCGAGCGAGAAAAAACGCGTAAACAATCCCAGCACAATCGCAATCCCGCCGAAGAATTCCGTCCCGGCGGAAAGATACGCCATCCATTTTGGCAGGCCGAGCGAGCCCACGAAATCCATGTGGTGATGAAATCCGCCCCACACTTTATGATAACCATGCGCGATCATGATGGCTCCCAGCACAAGTCGCAGCACAAGCAACGCCGCAGGCTGCAATCGATTGAGAGAATCCAAGTTCACCTCCGGAACGGTTCTTCAGAATCAGGATAAGCGAACGGATAAGGTAACAGAAAGGCAGGGTCAGAAGCTGAGATTTGAGACGAGCGATCAGAGACGAGCCATCAGAGACGAACGATGGGTGACAAACAACGAGAGCTCAGCGATCAAGGTCGGCGTGTCAGGTCAGTAAACCCAACTCGAATAAGCCGTGCCATCAATGGATGTCTGGTCGGAACCGCTGTGGCAGCCAACCAGCCCGGGTTGAGTCTGATCGATGGACTTGAGCGAATCTTCCTCGTCGCACTGCCAGGTATCCCTGCTCCCCGTAATATCGTCAGGAATCTTCTTTAGATATCCCGCCGAGACCAGGTCGTCCAATGCTTGCGGAGCTTTCTGCTTATCCAGCGTGTACTGATCGATGCACTTGTTGATCGTGGCCAGATTATTCCGCAGCGTGGTTTCCCGCGCGCGAATAATGCTGTTGTTGTACATCGGTAACGCAATCGCGAGCAGAATCAGGATCATGCTGATGACCACCAGCATCTCGATGAGAGTGAAACCCCGGTCGCGCAGTTTTATGTTGCGGAGTTTAAGATTGCGCGCATTGGACCTGAATTTCATCTACCAATCCTTGTACTTTGTGCCGTCCAACGCGACCCCGTCCGATTTGGTGTAAACATCGAAGACGTTTTGTCCGCCCCAGGAATCCGAATCTTTATCGTCCTGCATGGAGCGCAGTCCCCAGTCCTGCTTCGTCATCGGATCAATCGGGATATGGCGGAGAAACTTCACCTTCTTACCGCTCACATCCACGCCCTTGACCAGCGTATCGAGATCTGGAGGATAGTTTTGGCTGTCCACCTTGGTCTGGAACGCTCCCCGGTCGGCAGCGTCTTTGTAGCGGTCAATCGCGTCGCGCATCATCCAGAGGTCCTCACGCAGTTCGTGCTCGCGCTCGCGGAAAATGGCGATTTTCGCGACCGGAAGCGCCGCTCCCACGAGAATGGCCATGATCGAGGTCGTAACGATGAGCTCGATCAGCGTAAATCCGCTCTGTTGGCGGCCTGTCCCGAATCGCGCCTTCCTCATCATATGCATCGACTGCTTCCTGCCAAACTCTACTCGCGCCAGATCGGCAAACCGTGCTCGCCCCATCGAACCCGCCGACAGAGGTTATTGAATGGTGATCGCCGCCTGCGCGCCGCTCATGGCGATCGGCTGCATGGCCGGATCCCGTGCTCCGCCACGAGTGATCGTCAGAGCCGACTGTCCCGGCACCTTTGCCATGAAAGTGAGCGTGACCACCGCGCCCTGTCCTGAAACGCCACCCGCGCCGGGAGGTCGCGTAGCCGTGATCTGCAACGTGCCCGTCGTAGGATCGTCGCGATGCACCAGGGCGACCGGTTGCCCGTCCTGCGACAGGAACCCGCCATTCGATACGTTGACCACCTGCAACTGATTCGGATCGTAGTTGAGTTGTACCGGCACGGAGTACACATTTTGCCCGCCGGAGAGCATGACATTCACCGTAAACGTCGATCCTTTGGCCTGGTTCAAAGTGGGCGGGTCAAACAGGAACGTCCCCGCAATCGCCCCAGCCTGATTCTGATGCGGAGGCTGCACCTGCGGCATCGAGTTCTGAGCCCCCGGACCCTGAGGCGTTGCCTGCGGTGGCGGAGCACCTGCCGGTGCCGAAGTCGCAACGGGCTTGCCCTGCCGCAGCATGATCGAATTTGCCGTACCTATATCGAGCAGATCCCCGCTGCCCCGAGAAATTTCGGGCTCGCGGATAATATGCGGGATCAGCACAAATACAATTTCGTTGGTGGAGTGATCGGACGTATCCTGCGCGAAAAGATATTTCAGGAACGGGATCGAAGCCAGACCCGGAATCCCGGTCAGAGCCTTCGTCTTCGAATCCTCCATCATGCCGCCGAGCAGGCTGACTTCGCCATCTTTCAGCCGGATCTCGTTCTCGATTTTGCGCTGCCCGATCACTGGTTGGCTGATGCCGCCAATGCTCACATAGGAATCCACATCCGAGACATCCATCGACAACTTCAAGGAGATATCCCCGTTCGAATGCACCCGCGGAGTAATGTCGATGTTCACACCGACGTCGAGATACTGAAATTGAGTGTTGGTCAGAGGACTGATGCCGGCTCCCACGCTGCCAATACCCGAGGAGAACGATCCGGTCGCGATCGGCACGCGATCGCCGATCTTCAACGTAGCCTTCTGCCCATCCAGGGCACGGACCTGTGGACTCTGGATGACCTTGGTATCGGTATCGCTCATCAACGCCGTAGCCGTAGCCGTCGGAATCGTCACCTGGAAATCGGTGGCATTGAGGCTGGCAAGCGAATTCAGACTGATGCCGGTCGAGGTGCTGGAAGTAGTAGACGTGGTGGTGGTGGTTGACGTAGTTGAAACAGACGTACTGACGTTCGGCTGTAGCGTCACGCCGATGCTGGTCGGAGGATTGATGCCGAGGGTGTGCGACTTGTCCTTGCTAACCTGCATGACCTCGACTTCGATCAGCACCTCGGGCTTCGCCTTATCGATGTCGTCCACCAGTTTCTGGGCCAGCGCCACCTGATCGGGAGTGCCGCGCACAACAATCGCACCTTGCGAGGGCAGTTGTTGTATACGGCTCACCTCTAGGATGGTGCGCATCGCGTTAACCACGTCCTGCAATTCGGTAGGCTGAGAAAGATTGGAAAGATAAAAAGTTTTAATGACGTTTTGTTCCAGCTCTTTCCGCTTTGCAGGATTGTCGGCCGCGACAAAAATCGTGTTGGGCGTCACCGGACGCCAAAAAGTCTTGGTCTCAATTGAAATAATCTCCAACGCGTCTTCAAGCGTCACGTTGTTCAATTCGACGTGCACCTGGCGCGGGGTGTATTCAGGATCGAATAGCACATTGATCCCCGCCAGCTTGCCTACCGTCTCATAGATCACAGTGGACTTCTCCGTGACCTTGAGCGTGATCGGCACATTCGAGATCGGGGCCAACTCCACCGGCCCCTGCGCCGATTCCAACCGCTTGCGTAAGTAGTTTGTGCCCGGAGAAGCGGCCTGCTGCGGCGGATTCTGCAGCTCCTTGATCATCTGCTGCGTCCGCCTCAATTCCTGCAGGGCAACAAACGACGACGGATCAATGTCCATCGCCCTCTGGAATTCCACCACCGCCTCGTCAAGCTTGCCGGCCTCGCGTAGACCCTGACCGCGGTGCACATGTGCCGATGCCGCCAGGAAACGGGTTCGCTCGAAAGCAGTTCGGTAGGCCAAGTCTTTCGGCTTCAGAGTGTAGGCTTGTTTGAAATCGTCGAAAGCCTGCTCAAAGTCCTGCCGCGCCTCGGCATCGACACCCTTCTCGTAAAGCGCCTTGGCAGAATCATGACTTTTCCCGATACCGGGAAGCCTTAAGCAGAGCAATAGCAAAACAAACAGAGCCGGACGGATCAGGCGTCTCATCCTCATCAAACAGTCCTCATAAAAATCTCTCTCGTATTGGGCCAGGATTTGTCTCGCCAAAGCCCGTCCAGCATCCAGACAAGGCGCACCCAAACACTAGAAAAAACCAGCTGACCGGGCATACCAAGGCATGTCAGGCGCAAAAAGTACCGGAAAATCGGATTATAGCATCGCATCAACTGGCATCCGAAGTGCTTGGTACGTCGGTGTTTACACTCATTAGTACCTGTACCAAAGTGCGGGGGAGTTTGGATTGTAGGACCTTAAGATCCCAAAATCTTAGATGCCGCCTCTCGGGGTAAACAAACTACCCATCCTTTCAGTGGCAGGGTCGTCACAAGTTTTCAGCGCGGTGTGTGCGACCTAACACCTGAGACCTGAGACCTGTTATTTTCGTTTCAGCAATATGGCCAAGCAGACTACGCATCAGACTCAGCCCAATCGGGAGAAAAATCCGCGACGGCAGCCAACCGCCTCCGGCGAAAAAGACGCCGCTGTAAACAGGAACGCGAGCCACAACTATTTCTTGCTCGAAAAATTCGAAGCCGGAGTCGTTTTAACCGGAACCGAGGTGAAATCGGTCCGCGCCGGCTCGACCAACCTGAAAGACGCCTACGGCCTGATCAAAGGTGGCGAGCTCTGGCTCCTGAACTGCCACATCGGCCCCTATGACCACGGCAACTACGCCAATCATTCCGCCCTCCGCACCCGCAAGCTTCTGATTCATAAGGAAGAAATTCGCAAGCTCATCGGCAAGACCCAGCAAAAGGGACTCACTCTGATCCCCACGCGCATGTATTTCAAGAATGGCAAGATCAAAGTCGAGCTAGCACTGGCCAAGGGCAAGCAGACCTGGGATAAACGGGAAACCGAGCGCCGTCGCACGGCTGACAAAGAAGCCCGAGACGCCATCTCGAGAAGCAGAAAACAAGCCTAGAGGAGATGTTTCAATAATAATAATGTTCCGATCGTTGCCAAGATCGGGATGCCCTTACGATCTCTGATCCTGGCAACCGTGGCGTGAAAAGGCTGCCTGGATGAAGACGATCGTATTCCACGCGATGCTTCTTTCCCTGTTTCTGCATTGCTTCACGCTCAAGGCCGTTCTCAGCCGACGCGGCGACGAAATCATCGACGAAATCAGCGATCTCGCAAAGATCAACCTCTTCCGCTGGGCTTCCAAGCCGTGGCGATCGGAGTTTTAGAACGAGAACAAGCACCCGTTGCCCCACTCTCGCGCCGTCTTTGCCGAAGAGTGGGATTCGAGGGAAGCATTGCGCTGAGGCATCTTCGGATCGTGCGCTCAGTTGCGCGTTCCCCCGTCTTCCGTGGATACTTGAACAATAACTATCATGAAAACAAACCTCGCCTCAGTCGCCCCGTCTCAACTGGAAACCGATTGCCTGGTCGTAGTGGTCCTTGATCGAGCGGAAAAAGATCGAAACGAAAAAGACAAGGGTGAAAATAAGCCCGCGCCGTCCGTCGAATCCAACGATGCAGCCGTACGCGAAGCCGTCAAAGATGTGATTGCCAGCGGCGAAGTCAGCGCGAAAAGTTTCGAAACCACGCTGCTGCATCACCCCGCCGGATTGAAGGCAAAACGGCTGCTCCTCATCGGTGGAGGCAAGGCTAGGAATTTTTCTGCCACGGAACTCCGCAAGTTCGCCGGAGCCGCCGTGCGCACCCTAAAAGCAAAAAATATCCGCAGCTTCGCCTTTGTTGCGGGTGGAGAGGGCAACGGGGTTCCCTCCCCTTCTGACGCCATACGCGCCATTGTCGAGGGCGCGTTCGTGGGCGACTTCGATCCCGGCTACTACAAAAGCGATCGCAAAGACAGAGACGGGGACCATAAGATCGACGCTCTCACCATTGTCGTCGCGGGCGACACAAAGCCCCTAGAAGACGCCTTGCACAGCGCAAGAATCATCGCCGAGTCGCAGAATTTCACGCGCGACCTAGTCAACGAACCCTCCAATCGGATGACCCCAACCATCTTGGCAGATCGGGCGAAGAAAATGGCATCGGAGGTCGGCCTGGTCTGCGAAACCTACGGCGCTGACAAAATCAAAGCACTAAAAATGGGAGCATTTTGGGGAGTCGCTCAAGGCTCCGACGAACCGCCTGCGCTGATTGTGTTGCGCCACGATCCCGTGGGCGCGGCCGACAAAGTTCACATCGGCTTGGTAGGCAAAGGCGTCACCTTCGACACCGGAGGCATCTCCATCAAGCCCGCCGATGGCATGGAAAAAATGAAATACGACATGGCCGGGGCCGCCACCATGATGGGTGTCATGCGCGCCATCGCGTTGCTCAAGCCTAAAGTGAAAGTCACCGCCGTCATCTGCGCTACCGAGAATATGCCCTCCGGCAAAGCGCAAAAGCCCGGAGACGTGCAGATTGCCATGTCCGGCAAGTCCATAGAAATTATCAACACCGACGCCGAAGGCCGTCTGATTCTAGCCGATGGCCTCAGCTATGCCCGTCAACTAGGATGCACGCACTTGGTGGACGCTGCGACTCTGACCGGAGCCGTAGTAGTAGCCCTCGGCTACGTAAACGCCGGAATCTTCGCCAGTACCGACGAAATGTACGAGCGCTTCGCCAAGGCCAATCAGCAAGCCGGCGAGAAAATGTGGCGCCTGCCGCTCGACGACGAATATAAAGAGAATCTCAAATCGAACATAGCCGATATGGTCAACGCCGGCAGCCGCTGGGGCGGAGCCATCTTCGCCGCCATGTTCCTCAAGGAATTCGCCGAAGACACACCCTGGATCCACCTCGACATAGCCGGCACGGCCTGGATGGAAGACAACAAACCCTGGATCGCGAAGGGCCCGTCCGGAATCGCGCTGCGCAGTCTGGTGGAATTCGTAAAAGGATGGAGCGCGTAGTCGCGCTCGGCTGTCGCGCCGTCCGTGAATCCTTTGCCGCTTCAGCTCTATCATAGATCTATCGGCAAATGGATCTTCCCGGCAAAATCCGCACCTTGCCCACTTCCCCCGGCGTCTATCTCTACAAGAACGCCGAAGGCGAGGTCATCTATGTAGGCAAGGCAAAGAACCTGCGCTCGCGCGTCTCTTCCTATTTCCGTGAGGGCCGCCCGGAAGACGCAAAAACCGGCACGCTCGTCCGCGAAGCGGTCGATGTCGACTACATTGTCTTGGCCAACAATCGAGAGGCCCTCGCGCTCGAGAATCACCTGATTAAGCAGAAGAAGCCCCGCTTCAATATCCTGCTGCGCGACGACAAGACTTACCCCTACGTCAAGCTGACCTTAGCCGAGCGCTACCCCAGAGTCTACGTAACCCGCCGCCTGCGCAAGGATGGCAGCGTCTACTACGGCCCATACTTCCCGACCAACCTGGCCTATCGCATCGTCGACCTGATTCATCGCCACTTCCTGGTCCCCTCCTGCAAAGTGGATTTAACCCGCAATCATCCCCGCCCCTGCCTGCAGTTTTACATAAAGCGTTGCCTGGGTCCGTGCGTTTTGGAATTAACTACACCCGAGATCTACGCGGAAGCGGTCCGCGACGTGAAACTTTTTCTCGAAGGACGTCCGACCGACCTGATCAAATCTTTGTGCGAGCGCATGTCCGAAGCCGCTGAGGCGCAGGAGTTCGAACGCGCCGCGCGCTGTCGTGACCTGATCTCGACGGTTGAGCAACTGCAAGAAAAACAGCGCATAGCCGCCGTCGAAGGCGACGACGCCGACGTCTTCGGATACCACTACGAAAATCAAATGCTGGCCGTAAACCTGTTTCATATGCGAGGAGGAAAAGTTCTCGATCGAAGAGAATTTTTTTGGGAGGACTTGCCCGAGTTCGCGCAACAATCCGATCAGGATGCTGAACAGACAGGCCTCACCGCCCGTCCCGCCGACGACTCATTTCGGCCCAGCGAATTTTTCTCTGCCCTGCTCAAGCAGCTCTATCTAGCCCAGCCCTACGTCCCGCGCAACATTTACGTCCCGGTAGACTTCGAAGACCGCGAAGAACTGGAAGAAGCCCTGAGCGAGCAACTGGCCGGCGAAGGTGGACGCGCCACAAGGGTCCACATCACCGTCCCGCAGCGCGGCGACAAGCGTGAACTCATCGACCTCTCCGGCACCAACGCCAAGCAATCGTACGACCAGCGTTTTCGAGTCATGAAGCCGAACGCCCGAGCGATCGAGGAGGCTCTGCAAGATGCGCTCGCCCTCCCCGAACGACCGAAGCGCATCGAGTGTTTCGATATTTCTCATATTCAGGGTGCAGAAACAGTCGCGTCCATGGTCGTCTGGGAAGACGGTAAGATGAAAAAATCCGACTACCGCAAGTTCATCATCAAAACGGTAGAGGGAGTCGACGATTTCGCAAGCATGCGGGAAGTAGTAACCCGACGCTATCAGCGCATTCTGGAAGAGAAAAAGAACATGCCCAGCCTGGTACTGATCGACGGAGGCCTGGGCCAACTCCACGCCGCCGCCCAAGCTCTGGAAACGCTCGAAATTATCAACCAACCCTTGGCCGCCATCGCCAAGCGCGAAGAAATCATCTATGTCTACGGACAGGAAGACGACCCCGTAGTTCTAGACCATCATTCCCCGGTCTTACATCTTGTTCAAATGATCCGCGACGAAGCCCACCGCTTCGCCGTGACCTTCCATCGCAAGCGCCGCCAGATCCGGGATCGAGCCACGGAGCTACGAGCGATCCCCGGCGTCGGCGAATCCACCACCCGCCGCCTGCTGGAACATTTCGGCAGCCTGCAAGCCGTCAAGCAAGCCGACGTAGCTGCGCTGTCGGCAGTCGTGACCAAGACCCAGGCGCAAGCGATCCTCGAGCACTTTCGCAGCCCGCAATAAGAACATTCCGAAACGAACATACTCTATTTTCTATGCACAACTCGCCAAATCGTGCATACTTGCAACGCTCGCTTCTCCGGGAGACCTCTGGCCATCATGAACCTTCGCACTTTCTCTTCTTATATCTTCGTAGTTATCACGCTTTGGCTAGGTCCATTTGTCGCTCTCTGTGCGGCTGATAGCTCCCCCCTTACTCCTAACTCCGATCCAACTTACCAGCAACTTCGCAATCTGACTCTGTCCGGAGAAGCGGTTAGTGTCAGTAATTTCATCTTGCAGCGGGATGCGGGTAAATTCCTTCTGCACTCGGGGACAATATGCTTTTTGCCGCCAGTGCAGGGCAAAGTAACCGGTGCAGTATTCACCGGTGACGGCAACTTTGTTCTCGACCCACAGCAGGAATCTGAGCGCAAGAGTCTGAAGCTCCTCACGAAAGAAGACGAGTTCAGCGAAAATTTCAGTCAACTGGTCCTGCGCTTCACGGATTCGAGCTATGACGAGATTAAGAAAGCTGGCAACCCAACCTCTGGCGGTTGTGATGCGGGCATTCTGAAAGACACGCTGAACACGACGCGCCATAAATTCAAAGACAATCTCGAACTGCGCATCCTCGCGGACGTATTGAGCCCTGAACCGGGCGGATTGTTCGTGGCCTTTATCCGTGGCAAACACTATAGTGGCAAGGAAATCTATGAGATCGACCCCGACGAGGGATCAGAACAAGTCACCTTCCGAACCTACGAAGAGAACAAGTGGGGGCGCTGGGCAGCGTTCAACTTGAGCGGAAACTATGCGCCTGGAACGCTTGGCCAGCGGATGCGAATTGAGCATCAACAACTGGATGTCACATTCGACAAGAATGGCAAGCTAACCGGCAAGGCCACCACAGACATGGCGATATTGCGCAAGGGCGTGCGAGTTGTCCCCTTCGATTTATTCCGGCCCTTGCGCGTGCAAAGCGTGACTGCGAACGGACAAGCTCTTTCCTTTATTCAGGAGGACAAAAACGAAGATGGCGACTTTGCTGTCATCTTACCCACAACTCTGGCTAAAGGCGACAGGATCTCGCTCACAACTTCCTATGCGGGTAAAGACGCAGTTAGTGACGAGGGCGGCGGAAACTACTTTCCCATCGCTCGCGAAGACTGGTATCCGAACGACGCAGGGGGCAGTTTGGGCCAATACACTTTGTACGACATGACGTTCCGCATTCCTAAGGGAATGACGATGGCAGCGACAGGCATCCTTGTCTCCGAGAGTAACGAAGGTGGACAGAATGTAACTGTGTGGAAGAGTGAACATCCGCAGACCGTCGCTGGGTTCAGTTTTGGCAAATTCAAAGAAGAAGAAGCCAAGCTCACCAAACCAGAATATTTCATTCAGTCCTATGCGAATGAAGAGTCTCCAGACTGGGTCAGAGCACTTCAACAAGGTGGTGGGGCACAGCTCGCTCTGGGCACCATGAGCACCACGTCGCTGAACAAAAAAGCGTTGGCAGAAGGCGCGATGGCGGTTCGACTCTATAGCGATTACTTTGGGCCTTCGCTTTTCAAACACATGCAAATTACGCAGCAAACGGCGTGCAACTTTGGCCAGTCTTGGCCAGAACTGGTGTGGATTCCGATGTGCTACTACTTCGATACCACCGTTCGCCATTCGCTTGGAATGGACTGGGGAGACCGCGGATATTGGAAAGTAGTTACCCCGCACGAAGTCGCGCACCAATGGTGGGGACATACCGTCGCCTTCGCTTCCACCCGCGATCAATGGATGAGCGAGGGCTTCGCCGATATGTCCGCCTCGCTGTACATCAGCATGATCGAGAAAAATCCGAAGAGGTTTATCGAGTTCTGGAACGACGAGCGCGAATTGTTGCTGGAGCGAAACGCCCAGGGCTTTCGTGCCATTGATGTCGGCCCTCTAACTATGGGTTACAGGGCTAATAACTCGCGCACAGGATACGACATAACCAGACGCCTCATCTACCCCAAAGGCGCATATATTCTTCACATGGTGCGCATGATGATGTGGAGCGGCAAGACAGGCGACCAGAACTTTATCGCCACCATGCATGATTTTGTGCAGACATATTCCGGCCACGCGGCCACGACCGAAGATTTCAAGGCGATGGTTGAAAAACACATGACACCAGACATGGATTTGGACGGAAATCATCGTCTTGACTGGTTCTTCAATGAGTATGTCTACGGCACCGCCATCCCCACCTATAAGTTCGAATACACATTCCAAAAAGATGCGAATGGCGACACTGTATTTGGCTTCAAGGCCACGCAGTCTGGAGTAGACGATAAGTTCCGTATGGTTGTGCCCATTTATTTAGAAATGGCCGATGGGCGCACCCTAAACATCGGCCGCGTACGGCTCATTGGGAACAGTGCGATCGATCAGAAAGTCCCGCTGAAAGGATGGAAAGACACTCCGAAGCGCGCCATACTCAACTACAACGACGATGTATTGGCCTCGAACTAGAATATTTCAGTGACTGTCCAGAAGCTTCGTAGCGAGAAACGACTTCACCACAATCTGATTCGGCTGCATGCCGACGGGAATAATGGTAAGCAAGGAATATTCCGACGGCTCAAAAGTTTTCCTCGGCTCCCGTTTCTGAATGACCGCCATATCTCCGGAGCCGGAGTCTAGCACCAGCAGATAATTCTGATTCTGCGAGAGCGCCAGCCCATCCGGGTGCGTCCCTACAGGGAGATACGCGATAACCTTTCCATAATCAATATCATAGACCGCAATGTTATTCGATCCAAAGTTGGAAACATACAAACGCGAGTTGTCCATCGATACCACGCCTCGCGTTGGCTGCTCGCCGACGAGATAGCTGCCCGAGACCTCATTTCCCGTAGTTTCAACAATAGAGATACTGCCGGCGTCGAAGTTGAAAGCAACCAGTTCTCCGCCGTCAGGTTTCAAAGCGAGACTAACCGGAGACTTGCCCACATCAAGCAGCGCCAGCAGTTTATCCGTCTCTGGTTGAGTGTTTTCATTTTTAAGGGCGATACTCGCCACCTGTCCCGACTCCGAGCAGGAAACAAAAGCCTTGCTCGAGTCGGGCAAAATCGCAATGTCCTCGGGATGAATGCAGATATTGATCGCCGAACGTACCGCCATGCGAGCCGTGTCAATGATCGAAACCGAGTTGTCGGCGCGATTTGAGACAACCACAGTCGTTCCATCAGGAGAAACGCGAGCGAGGCCCGGACCGGCGCCAACCTGAAGCGTAGCCGCAACTGCGCGGCGATCGAGATCTATGACAGAAATATTATCCGAGCCGGAGTTTGCCACGTAAGCCCGGTGCCCGTCGGGAGAGACATCGATGAAATAAGGACGTCCGAAGACGCCAATCGTAGCGACGACTCTATTCTGCTCGGCGTCGATCACACTGACGTTCGACGAGCCAGTATTGACTACATAAATCTCGTTACGTCTAGGGTTGGCCGCAACTCCCGTAGGATCGTTGCCGACCTGCAATGTTCTTACGGGGCGAAAGCTCCGCAGATCGACAACTGTAACCGTGTTGCTCTTGCCATTACTCACATACGCATATTCGCGGTAGAGAGGGCCGTAGCCGGGAAGGCTGCGCTGGTGAAACTCGTACCAACCAGCGGCTAGGACTAACGGGATTAATACTGCGAGTAAAAGAAGTTTTCGCAATAATCAGTCCACAGAGCTTGGAACTTCGGCATGAACTTGATTCGGGTTTGGGACGGTCCGCCCTAACACCGCCGCAATTTGCGTTACCTGCTGCATCAACGCATCGAACTGATCCGGATAGAGCGACTGCATTCCATCGGACAACGCGCGGTCGGGATCATGATGGACTTCGACGATCAGCCCATCGGCTCCGACGGCCACTGCCGCCCGCGAAAGCGGAGTCACCTTGTTGCGCTTACCGGTACCATGACTGGGATCGACTACGATCGGCAGATGACTCAGTCGCTGCACGGCCGGCACTATGCTTAAGTCCAGCGTGTTGCGAGTATGATCAGCAAAAGTGCGGACTCCTCGCTCGCATAGAACGATGTTGTAATTGCCCTCGCTCATGATGTATTCGGCAGCCATCAGAAATTCTTCGAGCGTTGCCGAGATACCTCGCTTGAGCAAGACGGGCTTGTGAGCCCGTCCAGCTCGTTTCAGCAAGGAGAAGTTTTGCATGTTGCGAGCGCCGATCTGAATTACATCGGCGTACTGATCGACCAATTCGAGCGACTCGTAATCTACAGCCTCGGTCACGATCAGCAGGCCGAAGCGCTCTCGGATTTCGGCCATGATTTTTAGTCCTTCTTCGCCCATGCCCTGAAAAGAATATGGAGAGGTACGTGGTTTATAGGCTCCGCCGCGAAAGAACTGGGCGCCGGCGCGGGCCACGCGCTCGGCAATGGTGAAGGCCTGATCCCGGCTCTCAATGCCACAAGGCCCCGCAATGATGGCCAGATCTCGGGCTCCTATGGTGACGGGCTGAGTACTGGCATTCGCGGCCGCGAATTTGATTACGGTGTTATCGGGCTTGGTGTCCCGGCTGACCAGCTTGTAGGGCTTGGAGACACGGATTACTTCCTGCACTCCAGGCATCTCTTCGAGCGAGCCGGCTTCGACTTCCCCTTTGTTGCCGGTAATGCCGATGGCGGTGCGTTGCGCTCCGGGCATGGAATGGGCGCGGTATCCGAGCGCTTCAATTTTTTGGCAAACGGCGCGGACCTGCTCTTCGGTGGCCTGCGCTTGCATGACTACGAGCATGATGCGAATACTCCGAATCAACAAGTTTAGCGTCCAACGGGACGAAGGGCAACGGCTCTACCTCACTCTACCTCACTCTTTCCTACTCTTGACTCTCTACCTGACTCCCGGTGACATTCGCATCTGTGGGATTGTCGCCCGTCATTCCCGGAATCCCACCCGATAGCCCACACTCCCCGGAGGTCGATCTCGCCTCGGTCTCCAAAACCGGAACGGCTTCGCACAAGAATCTTCTCCGCGATTTTAACCCTGCTGTAACCTTTCTTGAGTAGCATCGCGGTGGGGAATTCCCTCACCGCCAGTTGGAAAAGGAAAAAAACATGCGTCAACTGTTGTCTATGTTTCTCGTCGCCGCCATGGTTGCCGGGCCGGTTCTAACGCCCCTAGCAAATGCCTCCAATGTCAAGACCGCTACACCGATTAAGCATATTGTGATCATCTTCGGTGAAAATGAGTCGTTCGACCACTACTTCGGCACCTATCCGAACGCTTTGAACCCGAAGGGAGAGCCTGCATTCCACGCGCTTGCGAATACGCCGAGCGTGAACGGCTTGAGCAACGCTCTGCTGAACAATAACCCCAATCTGAACCCGGTCAATGGCAGCGGAGCAGCCAATCCCTTCCGACTCGATCGCTCTCAGGCCTTCACCCAAGACATGGATCACGACTACCTGGCCGAACAACTCGCCTTCGACGGGGGCGCGATGGATCTATTCCCTGCGAACACCGGAAGTGCAGGTCCCCCTCCGAGCGCTCCGCCGGCAGTTGTGAATACCACCGGCCTGGTGTTGGGTTACTACGACGGCAACACGACTACGGCGTTGTGGAATTACGCTCAACACTTCGCCATGAGCGACAACTCCTACAGCACCAACTTTGGTCCTTCCACAGTCGGCGCGATCAATTTAATTTCGGGCCAGACCAACGGCGTCGTCAACTATACCGGCGGTACCGGCAGCTTTGTCGGCGACGGGAACGGCGGATACACGGTGATTGGCGACCCTGATCCCTATGGCGACGTCTGCTCCGGCAGCGGCACGGCGCAGCTGGGCGGACAGAATATTGGTAATCTGCTGAACACGGCCGGCATCACCTGGGGTTGGTTCGCCGGCGGTTTCAATCTGAGCATCGTGAATCCGGACGGCAGCACTGGCTGCAACCGTCAGTCGACTTCGGCGATCGCCGGGACGCAGGGCGATTACGTTCCGCATCACACTCCGTTCCAGTACTACGCTTCGACCTCAAATCCAACTCATGCGCGGCCGACCTCGGTTAAGACTATTGGTTATACGGATCCTGCCAATCACGACTATGACGTGGATGACTTCTTTGCTGCGGTTTCTGCCGGCAACTTCCCGGCGGTAAGCTTCCTCAAAGCGATCGCCATTCAAGATGCTCACCCCGGAAATTCCGATCCTCTGGATGAGCAGGCATTCGTGGTTCGGGTAGCCAACTTCCTACAGGCCCAACCGGAGTGGCCCAATACCGCGCTCATCGTGCTCTACGACGATTCCGATGGCTGGTACGATCATCAACTTGGCCAGATCGTGAATATGTCCAAGACCTCCGCCGATGCTCTCACTGGTCCGGGAAGCTGCGGAAATGGCGCCACGGCGCTACCCGGCCTTAATCCAGCCACCACGCACGCGCAGGGTCGCTGCGGATACGGTCCGCGGCAGCCTCTCCTCGTCATCTCCCCATGGGCGAAGCACAACTATGTGGATCACTCGGTTACCGACCAAACCTCGGTCATTCGTTTCATCGAAGACAATTGGCTGGGCGGTCAGCGCGTTGGGCAAGGATCGTTTGATGGGATCGCGAACTCGGTCAGCTCCTTATTCGACTTCAAGCAAACGATCAGCAACGATCTGTACATCCTCAACGAAATCTCAGGCGAACCCGTGACCACCAAGTGAGAACGTTCTCGGGGATGTCTCCTGAATCACGATTAGGATAATCGGCAAGGCAGGTGCGGCGCGCTCGTGCTCACCTGCCTTGCCGTTGTTGCATGCTCAGTGCCGGAAAGGCGCATTAGTGATTACACGGCGCAAGTTTCTTCAAAGATCGAGCCTGCTGGCGACAACGCTGGCCAGTGGCAAGAGCGGATTGCTGAGCGCAATGGCAATGCCTTCTGCAGTAGCCACTATGCCTGCGGCACTCGATGTCAACACCCTGGCGCAATTCGTCGATCCGCTTCCGATCCCTGCTATCGCACGGCACCAGGGATACCGCCCCAGCCCGACCGATCCCAAGCGAAACATCCCCTTCTATAGGATCGAAGCCCAGTCGATCTTCAGTAAAGTGCACCGCGATCTGCCGCCCACAAAGTTCTGGAGCTTTGGTCCTTCGGCACCCGGCCCGACCTTCGAGACGCGCTCCGGCGAGCCCCTGCTAGTGGAATGGGCGAATGCACTGCCCAACCAACATTTCTTACCCGTCGACCACACCATTCACGGCGCCGAAGCCGACAAACCCGCGGTCCGCACCGTGGTTCACTTGCATGGAGCGAAAACCGGACCCGAAAGCGATGGCTATCCGGAAGACTGGATTGTGCCCGGAAAATCCTCGCTTTACCACTATCCGAATCAGCAAGACGCGGCGATGCTCTGGTACCACGATCACGCGCTTGGAATCAATCGTCTGAATGTCTACGCCGGATTGTTCGGAGCGTTCTTGATTCGCGACGACGTGGAAGACGCGCTCCATTTACCACAAGGCAAATATGAGTTGCCCCTCATCCTCTATGACCGCCTGTTGACGCGAGATGCCCAGCTGCTTTATCCGGTTTCACCCGACCCAGAATCCCCGTGGGTGCCGGAGATCTTTGGCAATGCCATTCTGGTCAACGGGAAACTCTTTCCCTATCTCGAGGTCGAGCCCAGAAAATATCGCTTCCGTATCCTGAATGGTTCGAATGCCCGCAGCTATCATCTGTCATTCATTAATAGTGTTTCCAAAACGTCTGCCGATAACCTGCCCTTTCATCAGATCGGCACCGATCAAGGTTTATTGCCAGCGCCCGTTCCGCTCACAGAGCTCGAAATCGCCCCCGCCGAACGCGCCGATCTGGTCGTCGACTTCAGTGAGCATCGGGGCGCACAGCTTATTCTCAAGAATATTGCTTTTATTGTCATGCAATTCCGCGTCTTGTCCGAGAAAGTGACCGATACAAGTTCACTGCCTTCAGCATTGCGCCCCGTTCCCAGGATCCCAGAAGCGCGATCCGTGCAGACACGATTGTTGACTCTCGACGAGTATGTCAACAAGTCAGGCAATCCCGTCATGTTGATGCTGAATGCTTCTCATTGGAAGATGCCGATCACGGAAAAGCCTGTGCTCGGGTCAACTGAAATCTGGACTCTGATCAATCCCACTAACGATACTCATCCCATTCATCTGCACCTGGTGCGATTCCAAATCCTCGACCGGCAACCCTACGAGCCCTGGATATTCCAAACCAAACGTCAATTGCATTTCTTGGGACCGCCCGAACCTCCCGAGGCAAACGAGGCGGGCTGGAAAGATACTGTGCGGGCCCACTCCAGAATGGTGACGCGGATAATCGTGCCCTTCGAAGGCTTTACCGGACGCTATGTCTGGCACTGCCACATCCTCGAACACGAGGACAACGAAATGATGCGCCCCTACGAAGTAATCGCCACTTAACGAGGCGCTATCTCCAGAACTTTCACAGCATTTTTCGTCTGGTAACGGCCAGCAAGTTGGCAGGTGGAATAGCCCGCCAGTCTGGTCGTGTCGGACTGGGGATCGTCGCGAGTAACGCGGTAGGTCCGCATATAGAAACAAGAGGCGTCGGCTTGTCCCGGCTTTACCAGAGGAAGCACCTTGAATTGATCGAAATGAACACGAGACGAGGAGGGATTGCCGCTAATTCCATCCAACGCTCTCTGAGATAGAGCTGGAACGTGCGAGCGAAATTCTGGCGGAGCAGTCAGACCGTCCAGTTGAGACTGCGAAGAAGCGTTCTTGTCGGACGAACGATTGTCTGGCGAAGACTGTGCGACAACGGGCGCGACGCATACTGACAGCAGCAGCGACAGCAGAAGAAGGCGAGGGATGCACATAAAAACCCTCCTATGCCGTGGATTATAGCTCCGAGGTCCATGGGTGTACAGACGCTTCCCCGGATCTGCCCCCGGATCTGCCGGATCTGTGGAGCGACGTCCACAGACTGCTCTAGAATTTCAATATGGCCGAGTTCCGCGCGTTCGAGTTTCACCCAGACGAAAAAGATCCGCTGAAATGGCCAGTGCCCAAGAACCCGCCGTTGATGACCTCGCGGCGAATCGGCATTCACACTTCGATTGCTGGCGGAGTAGAGAACGCCGCCGCGCGAGCTCACCGTCTGGGTTGCAATACGTTTCAGATCTTCTCTTCGAGTCCACGGCAATGGCAACCGTATGCCCTGGCCCAGAGCCAGTGCGATGCGATGAATCGCCTTCGCCAGAATTACGACTTGAAGCCGCTGGTGATTCATTCCAATTACCTCATCAACCTGGCCGGAACGAACGCGTCATTTCTGAAGAAATCTATCGCAGCCTTTCGCGGTGAACTGGAACGCGGGCTCGCACTGTCGGCAGAGTATCTGGTTCTGCATCCAGGATCGTTTCGCGGAGTCAGCCGCGAGCAAGGACTCAGGCGGACAGCCCTGTCAATCGCGGAAGCGAGCAAGGGGTTGGACTTGGCAAGGGGCGGCTTGACCGTCCTGATTGAAAACACCGCGGGCGCTGAGTATTCGCTTGGTGGCACTTTCGAGCAGATCGCGGAATTGTTGGTGCTACTGCGACAAACCATGCCGGTGGGCGCCTGCATTGACACTTGTCATACCCACGTTGCGGGATACGACATCATCAGCGAAGAAGGGCGAGAGCTCACGCTGCGACATCTCGAGCAAACCGTGGGATTGAACAATGTCCGAGTCTGGCATTGCAACGACGCCAAGGCAGAACGCGGTTCGCGGCTGGACCGCCATGAAAATATCGGCCGCGGAAAACTAGGCTTGGAGGTATTTCGGGCTCTGCTGAACGATCGCCGTTTGCAACACGCCGCCTTTATTGCAGAGACCCCGGTTGCTGATCCAGGGGACGATTTTCGGAATGTGGATGCGCTGAAGGGACTAGTCAGAAAGAATGGGATCGCTTAGTAATAAACACTTGGGCTCCTGTTCAGCAGTAGCATTTTTGGCCACGCCTGAACTCACCATGAATGCTATGATTTCTTCCCTCCGATGGACGCGACAACACAACGAGCTTCCGCGCCTGGAAAGCCAGTAAAAACAGTAGGAGCGATCGCGTTCGGTCTAGCCGTCGCTCACTCCTGGGTAGCTGCGATGCACTGGTCCGACCACACCGTGACACTGGAAGCTTTCGGATTCGCCGCCGTCGGAATTGTTACTCCGTTCCTGATTGCATACGCGATTGCCGGCCGCAGAATCGTTCGCGACTGGAACCGCGTGGGCCTTTGGTTTCTCCTCTGGGCGATCGTCATCCAGATGGTTCTCGTGCACGGCCTGGGCATGGTGGGAGTCCTTCCGAGGTAAAATAAAGGATTACCCATTACCGCTCTATCCTTATCTATATCTACATTTATGGCACAGGAAGACAAACCTGCTACGACTGCCCGCGACGAGCGTTACGCCGCGCAGCGTATTGAACAGAAATGGGCGACACGCTGGCTGAGCGATTCTTCGCTGTACGCTGCTGAAGCTCATCCGACCAAACCAAAATTCTACGTGTTGGAGATGCTTCCCTACCCTTCCGGCGCACTCCACATGGGACATGTGCGCAATTATTCCATCGGCGATGCGCTGGCTCGCTACATGTGGATGAATGGCTATAACGTGCTTCATCCCATGGGCTGGGATTCGTTCGGTCTGCCCGCGGAGAATGCCGCGATCAAGAACAACACTCCGCCGAAGGAGTGGACGCTCTCTAACATTGCCGCCATGAAGGTGCAGATGACGCGCCTCGGCTTCGCTTACGACTGGTCGCGCGAAGTTACGACTTGTCTGCCGGATTACTACCGCTGGAATCAGTGGTTTTTTCTGAAGCTCTACGCAGCCGGACTGGCTTATCGCAAGAAGAGCAAGGTGAACTGGTGTCCGCAGTGCGCCACCGTGCTGGCGAATGAGCAGGTTGTAGGGGGAATGTGTTGGCGGCATGAAGACCAACCGGTTGAGCAGCGGGAGTTGGAGCAATGGTTCTTGCGCATCACCAAATATGCGAATGAGTTACTCCGCGATCTGGAGAAGCTCGAGGGCTGGCCAGAAAAAGTCCGCATCATGCAGCAGAACTGGATCGGACGGAGCGCAGGCACATTGGTGGATTTCGATCTCGGGGGAACTGTGGGCGCTGCAGGATCGACGATCACGGTATTCACCACTCGCGTCGATACGATCTACGGCGCGACCTCGGTGCAGTTGGCGCCAGAGCATCCGATCGTCTGCGACATGATTGCCCGTGATGCGGCTTTGCGTGTCCAAGTCGAAGAGTTGATCGCTGAGCAGAGGCGAGCCAGAGAAGCCGGCGATATCGGCAACATCGAGAAGCACGGCGTATTTACCGGGCGCTACGCGAAGAATCCCTACAACGGAGAAGCCATCCCGGTGTGGGTGGCTAACTACATTTTGATGGATTACGGCACCGGCGCGATTATGAGCGTGCCCGCCCATGATGAACGCGATTATGAATTCGCGCAGAAATACGGGCTGGAGATCAGGCTCGTGATTCTACCGGCATCGAGCGATCCGGAAGAAACCATGGCGGAGCCGGAGCTGCCCTTCACCACCATGGAAGGGATTTTGGTGAACTCGGGCGAGTTCAGCGGGCTGGCCTGCGCAGAAGCGATTACTGCGATGTCAGCTCGCGCCGCGGAAAAAGGCTTTGGCAAAGCGACTGTCACCTTCCGATTAAAAGACTGGGGCATCTCGCGGCAGCGTTATTGGGGCACTCCGATTCCGATGGTGTATTGCGATAAAGACGGCATAGTTCCGCTGGAAGAAAAAGATTTGCCGGTGATTTTGCCGGACAACGTTCCGATTACCTTGGCCGGTGGATCACCCTTGGCCAGTGTGCCATCGTTTTTGAATGCGACGTGTCCCAAGTGTGGCGGCCCGGCACGACGAGAGACCGACACCATGGATACGTTCGTCGATTCGTCCTGGTATTTCTATCGTTATACGGACGCGCACAACGGCGCGGCTCCATTTGACCCCGCCAAGGTCGCTTACTGGTTTCCCATCGATCAGTACATCGGCGGAGTTGAGCATGCCATTCTCCACCTCATCTACTCGCGTTTCTGGACCAAGTTCATGCGCGACATGGGTCTGGTGAAAAACGACGAGCCGGTAGCGCGCTTATTTACCCAGGGCATGGTAATCAAAGACGGCGCCAAGATGTCGAAGAGCTTGGGCAACGTCGTGTCTCCCGACGAGATGGTGGAGCGCTACGGCGCGGATGCAACCCGCATGTACAGCTTGTTTGCGGCGCCTCCCGAGCGTGATTTGGACTGGCAGGAATCGGGAATCGAAGGCATTCAGCGATTCCTGGGGCGTGTATACAGATTCTACCTTCGCCATCCCGTAGAGAAGTCGAATGCTTCGGAACGCGCTGAACCGTTGGCGACGCGGTCTCCTCAGGCGCGCGCCGTACAGCGGAAGCTGCACCAGACCATCCGACGAGTGAGTAACGACTTCCAAGGCCGCTGGCACTTTAACACGTGCATCGCGGCCATCATGGAGCTGGTGAACGAAATCTATAGCGCTGAGGATGCGCGCGCTGCCGGCGGGATTCCTGATTCGCTGATCGCTGACGTGCAGCGCAACATCGCTCTACTCTTGGCCCCGATGGCTCCATATCTAGCCCACGAATTGTGGGAGATGACGGGCGAAACCAGCAATCTGCTCAAAGCTTCATGGCCAAAGTACGATCCGGCGCTGGCCGCTGAGGACGAGATCGAAATTCCCGTGCAAGTGAACGGAAAGTTGCGCGGACTCGTCGTGGTGCCGGCAAACGCAACTGACGATCAGGTGAAGCAAACTGCGCTCGCCGACGAAAAAGTTAAGTCCGCACTCGCGGGCAAGCAGGTGGTAAAAGTTATCGTAGTGCCGAACAAATTGGTGAACGTGGTCGTACACAATTAGCTGACAAATTAAGTCACTCCGATCAGAAACAGGTAAGCAACTATGCATTTACTGTTGTCGCGCTGGCGAGTAGCCGCAATCTTTGTTTCTGTGCTGATCAGGGCTTCCCTGCCCCTGTGTGCGGCGGACCTCAAGCTCGGGGACATCGTTGTCAAGCATCTGGATGCCATCGGCTCCGCACCAGCGCGTAGCAGCTTGAAGTCGCGCGTAGTGCAAGGCGGAGCGACCTACCGGATTCTAGTGGGCGGCTCAGGCGCCATCGACGGCAAGTTTGTATTTGCCTCGGAAGGTCCAAAATCCAACTTCTTATTCAAAGTACATGCCGGCGGATACCTCGGCGAGCAATTTATTTCGGATGGCCACAAAACCAGTGTCGCCGGCACTTATGCGGACAAGCGTCGTTCCGAATTCGGCACATTCGTACTCACACAAGATGTTGTGCTGCGCGAGAATTTGCTGGGAGGTGTTTGGTCTTCGGGATGGCCGCTGCTCGACGTCGAGGGCCGCGGCGCCAAGCTTCACTACGAGGGAATAAAGAAGGTGAATGGTCTGGAGCTGATCTCTCTCCGCTATCTGCCCAGAAACCGCACCGATCTTGATATTTTTCTCTACTTTGATCCGCAAACCTATCGGCACGTCCTGAGCATCTATGAACTAAGCGTCTCAACTGGGCTCGCTGGAGGCGAGACCTCTCAGGCGGGAAAACAGCAAACACGCTATCGGATCGAAGAGCGCTTCTCGGACTTTCAATCGAAAGACGGTCTTACTCTGCCGACTCACTACGACCTTCGATTCACCATAGAATTATCGAGCGGCTTCACAAAACTGGTGGAGTGGGAGGTCAAAGCCCTGGACATTATGAACAACGAGTCCATTGACCCGCGCAGCTTCCAACCCAAGTAATCGCCAAACCGGGACGGCCAGAGAAGATGAGAACGCCACCATTGCTCCTTTACAGCAAGCGACCGATTTGAGACACTCATCCGTGGAAGCCCAATCGCAGCTGAACCAGGCCATCGTTGTCCTCGACTTTGGAGCGCAATATTCGCAATTAATCGCGCGCCGTATCCGCGAACTGAAGATTTTTTCCGTCGTCCTACCGTTTAACGCCAGCCTCGAAGAAATTCGAAGTTACTCCCCGGTAGGAATCATTCTTTCGGGCGGACCGTCCTCCGTCTATGACAACGACGCTCCCCTGGCCGACAAGAGCGTCTTCGATCTCGGCATTCCCATGCTTGGCATCTGCTATGGCTTGCAATTCATGGTGTACGGGCTAGGCGGCAAAGTGCGCTCCGCCGCGAAGCGCGAATATGGACACGCCCAGGTGGTGATCCAGCAACCCGACTCTCAGCTTTTTCAAGGGCTTCCCCAGTTGCTCGCCGTCTGGATGTCGCATGGCGACGAAGCCGAGGAACTGCCGGCCGGATTCCGGCTGACGGCAGAGACTCCCAATGCGGTCGCAGCGATCGAAAATGCCGAGCGACAAATGTGGGCGGTGCAGTTTCATCCCGAAGTGCACCACACTCCCATGGGCTCCGACATTCTGCGCAACTTTGCCGTAAACATCTGCGGCGCGAAGCCATCCTGGACACCGCAGCATTTTATCGACGCAACCATCGCCCAGGTGCGGCAGCAAGTTGGCAGTGGTCGAGCCATCTGCGCCCTCTCCGGCGGTGTGGATTCCTCCGTCGCGGCCGTGCTGGTCGATCGAGCCCTGCGCGATAACCCCGGCAAATCGCGGCTAACCTGTGTCTTCGTCAACAACGGAGTGCTGCGCAAGAACGAGTTCGAAAAAGTTCAACAGAATCTGCGCGACAATCTTGGACTGCATTTAGTTGCGGTCGATGCCACCGATCGCTTCATGAAGAAGTTGGCGGGAGTGACCGACCCCGAGGCGAAGCGCAAAATTATCGGCAACGAATTCATCGAAGTCTTCGACGACGAAGCCAAGCGCATCTTGCAGGATTCGGGTGGAGACGAAGCAGCTGGTGAAGTGGAGTGGCTGGTCCAAGGGACGCTCTATCCCGACGTGATCGAATCGCGCTCCGTGCGCGGCCCCTCGCAAATCATCAAGTCGCATCACAACGTAGGCGGACTGCCCGAGAAGATGAAACTGCAGCTTATCGAGCCGCTGAAGGACCTGTTCAAAGATGAGGTAAGACGGATCGGCCGCGACCTCGGAATGCCCGAAGATATTCTCCAGCGTCAGCCGTTCCCGGGCCCAGGACTGGCCGTCCGCATTCTCGGCGAAGTTACCAAAGAGCGTGCCGACCTGCTCCGGGATTGCGATGAGATTGTTGTCAGCGAAATCAAAAAGGCTGGTCTCTATCAAAAAATCTGGCAGTCCTTCGCCGTCCTCTTGCCCGTGATGTCTGTAGGTGTTATGGGAGACCAGCGCACCTACGCCTACACCTGCGCCGTCCGCGCCGTGCAGTCCGAAGACGGCATGACCGCCGACTGGGTTCCGCTGCCCTACGAAATCCTGAAGACAATTTCCAATCGGATTGTGAATGAGGTGCGTGGAGTGAATCGAGTGGTGTATGACATTACCTCGAAGCCTCCTGGCACGATTGAGTGGGAGTAGATCTTGGATATCTTGGATAGTGCAAGGCTTCAGCCCTGCGTGAGGGAGTTTGGATCTGGAGACTCTCTCTGTCCGCGCGCCGGTAATGAGGGGGTTAAATCCGAGGCCAACCGGGGCGGCACAAACGCTTCCGAAAGAACCCTCCGATCTGCTCTTTGAAAAGCAAAATAGCGAAGAAAGAGTCAATGCCGCTGTTCCCAAAGTGGGACCCGCATATCGCGCCATTATGTCCTGATTCCCTGCTCCAAAATACTTTAGATTTGAGTCCTTACTTTCCAAGGCCGAGTCAGAAAATTGCCCCAACCTTATGATTCTCATAGACTATCGAAGTACCATTCATCAACCGGTGAACAGGTTTCAAAGCTGGAATCTGTGCCCGCGCCCGAGTACGCCAGTTCCGAGAACTGAGGGTCGGGAACTGAGAGCTGCCCCTCTTATTGATGATTCGCTGTCGGACCAACTACCATACGCACATGCCCGTTGACACCGAGTCTCCCGTATCTTCTTATACGCGCATTCGCGCCCCCCGCGGCACCTCGCTCTCCTGCAAGGGTTGGCAGCAGGAAGCCGCGATGCGCATGTTGATGAACAATCTCGATGAGGATGTAGCGGAGCGCCCTCAGGACCTTGTCGTCTACGGCGGCACGGGCAAGGCAGCGCGCAATTGGGATTGCTATCACGCCATCATCCGCTCGCTGCGGGATCTCGAGAATGACGAGACCTTGCTGGTGCAGTCGGGCAAGCCAGTAGGTGTGTTCAAGACGCACGAGTACGCGCCGCGCGTGCTCATCGCGAATTCGAATCTGGTCGGCCACTTTTCCAACTGGGAAAAATTCAACGAACTCGAACGCGCCGGCCTGATGATGTACGGACAGATGACCGCTGGTTCATGGATCTACATCGGCTCGCAGGGCATCGTGCAAGGCACATACGAAACCTTCAACGCCGCTGGCGACAAGCACTTTGGCGGAGACCTGAGCGGAAAGCTGATCGTCTCCGGCGGCATGGGCGGCATGGGCGGAGCGCAGCCACTCGCGGCGACCATGACCGGCGCTGCGTTTCTCGGCATCGATGTCGATCCCGAGCGCATCAAGAAGCGCCTCAAGACCGGCTATTGCGATTTCCTAGTGAACACGCTGGACGAAGCGTTGCGCATTCTTAAGAACGCTGTCCGCAAAAAAGACAATGTTTCGGTTGGACTGGTAGGCAATTGTGCGGACATCATTCCGGAGCTAGCGGAACGCGGAGTTGTGCCGGATGTTCTCACTGATCAGACGTCGGCGCACGATCCGCTGAACGGATATGTGCCGAATGGCATGACATTCGAAACGGCACTTGAGTTGAGAAAAAACGATCCGAAGACGTATCAGGAGCGGTCGCTCGATGCCATGGCGAAGCACGTCGAAGGCATGTTGCGCCTTCAGAAGATGGGCTCGGTCACCTTCGATTACGGCAACAATATTCGTACCTTCGCATTTCAGTGCGGCGTGAAAAATGCTTATGACTTTCCTGGATTTGTTCCAGCTTACATTCGTCCACTGTTCTGCGAAGGCCGTGGACCGTTTCGCTGGGTAGCGCTTTCGGGCGAAGCTTCGGACATCGCGGTCACCGACGATCTGGTACTGGAACTTTTTCCAGGGAATCGCAGCTTGCGCCGCTGGATTGAACTCGCCCGCAAACGCATCAAGTTTCAGGGATTGCCGGCGCGCATCTGCTGGCTGGGATACGGTGAGCGAGCGCGCTTCGGGTTAGCGATTAACGATCTCGTGAAGAAGGGTACGATCAAAGCTCCGATTGTGATCGGACGCGATCATCTCGATTGCGGCTCGGTAGCTTCCCCGTTCCGCGAAACCGAAAGCATGAAAGATGGTTCCGACGCCGTGGCCGATTGGCCCTTGTTGAATGCCCTGGTGAACACGGCAGCAGGTGCAAGTTGGGTTTCCATCCACAACGGAGGAGGCGTTGGCATTGGCTACTCGCTGCACGCTGGACAAGTCACCGTAGCCGATGGCAGCGACCTGATGGCCAAACGCATCGAGCGCGTGCTGACGACCGATCCAGGAATGGGCGTGATTCGACACGTGGACGCAGGCTATGACGAAGCGAAAGAGTTTGCGGAAAAGACGGGGGTGAAGGTGCCGATGGGACTACCCTAGTCGCCATTTCCTTCGCTGCATTGGGGCTTTGGACTTAATCATGAAGGTAAAACGCCTCTTAAGTTCTTGTCGTAGCCATCGAATCGCCCTCTTCCTTTGGGCTGAGGGCTTATCTCGCTCGTCGCCCTGTAATCGTGCGAGCAGACAAGACTGTGTGTGGATTGAGGCGTCGGTAACCTCTGGGCTTGGTCAGGGTTGGTGGCTAGGTTGCTGGGTCGACCCAGACCGACAGTCGAATAGGCGTCGAAGATACGAACCGGTTGTTCACCCATCGGTGGCTTACGAAGGACGCTATCTGGCCTGTGCGGGCGAATCGCCGGTCCCATTAGGCAAACGTGAAGATCAAATTTCCGCATGATCCGCGGGACATCCGGCTTCGACCCGACGGAGTCGCGATGATTCTGCAAGAGGGTAGGCTCTTAGTGCCGGCTGAAGATCATGCACTAAAATACGCGCCCAACTAGAACCTTTATGAACTTCCCCCGGGAGCGTCACAATCGCGTTCTCGTCGCTCACCTCAAACTGAGCTGATAAACTTTCCATCGCGTGAACACAACTGCAAAATCGGAGCGTCGACCGGATTCGGCTCATCTTTTGTTTCACATCGACCAATTGCTAACTCTGCGATCTCCCGATTCACGCAGTGGCCCGCGCCGCGGCGCTTCCCTATCCGAACTTGGAATCATCCGCGATGCCGCTGTATTCTGTGTTGGCGGAAAGATCGTCTCGGCTGGCAGCACCAAAGATGCGCTTCGCGATCCGTGGCTTAAGAAGAATCGCAAGAAAATAACCGAGATCGATTGCCGCGGCCGCGTAGTTTTGCCCGGCTTCGTCGATTCGCACACTCATCCGGTATTCACTCATCCACGGCTGGTGGATTTTGAGAAGCGGATCTCAGGCGCCAGCTACGAAGAGATTAGCAATGCTGGCGGAGGAATTCGCGCCAGTATTGATGGCGTGCGGAAAGCCAGCAGAACCGAGTTGGCTGAGAAAGTTTTCGCTGCACTGGCAGAGATGGCTCGCCACGGAACTACAACTGTCGAGGCCAAGTCGGGCTACGGCCTCAGTCTCGAAACCGAACTGAAATCGCTCGAAGCCATTCGCGCGGCCGCGCGCGGGTGGCCGGGAACTGTGGTTCGAACTTTTCTGGGCTCGCATGTGGTCCCTCCGGAATATCAAGGGCGTTCGCAACAATATGTTGATCTGGTCTGCAACGAAATGATTCCAGCGATCGTGAAGCGCAAGCTGGCCCAGTTCGTGGACGTGTTTTGCGATCGTGGAGCTTTCAGTGCCACGGAAACCGCTCATATTTTCGCGGTCGCAGAAAAATACGGTCTGGCAGTCCGCGCCCATTTGGGGCAACTGAGCGAAACGCGACTGGGACCGTTGCTGCGCTATCGGCCTGCATCTTTCGACCACATGGATCACGTACACGATAACGATCTGCCCGCCCTCGCCGACAGTGACACGGTGGCAACCTTTGTTCCGGGAGCAAACTATTTCCTCGGGTTGTCGAAATATCCCGACGCACGCCGGCTCATCGAATCTGGCGTTGCAATCGCGTTGGCGACCGACTACAACCCAGGCTCATCGCCAACGCTCAGCATGCCGATGGCGATGTCGCTAGCCTGCACGCACATGAAGATGTCACCGGCGGAGGCGATCACAGCGGCAACCATCAACGGAGCGTGGGCGCTCCGACTGGCCAATGGCAAAGGCAGTGTGGAAACCGGTAAAGACGCAGACTTGGCTGTTTTCAATGTGAGTGACTATCGCGAGATCCCCTACTGGTTTGGCACCAATCGCTGCGTGGCGACGATTATGAATGGTGTGTCGAGCGGTCATCTCTTTTCCTGAAAGAACAACGTGAGGAGAGAATCTTCAAACATTTTGTGAGAAAAGACGGTTAAAAAATGTCCGCACCATTTTGAGGGAACGACACGCCTTGTTATAATTCGGAGGTTCCGCACGGTCCCAGCGCATCGGCTGTTTTGCTTAGCGGCATCCCGCCCAGTGAAAGCGCACAGTACGCGGCCAAATCGGCCGCCCGTTGTTTTGCGGAGAGCGTCGTGCGTAAGGAAGTGGCCAGGTAGCTCAGGTGGTAGAGCGCAGCCCTGAAAAGGCTGGCGTCGGCGGTTCAACTCCGTCCCTGGCCACCACATTCCAAAGCAGTTACGTCCAATCAGCAAAACGGCTTCAGTCCGCATTCAGTCCGCTGTTGGCGGGAGTAGCGCCGCCAAGAATCGCCTGAAGTACTTCCCCTTGGGCCGTCATCCGGTCCGCGCTTACGCTCGTTGTTGTCCGTGCCGTAAAACGAACCGTCCTGAGCCTGCAGCGCGGGGTAGATGGGCGTCAGGGTGCTACCTGAATACGCGACGTTCGTATCCACGGTCGTTGCAAAACCGTAGGTTGAAGCCGCCGCCACCTGTGTATTACAGGCGCTGAATCCATAAGTTCCCGACGCACAATATGCTGGTGTATCTGCTTCCCAGGTCAGCACGGTGCCCTGGTCGGCGTTAGTGATCATTTGAGCCCACGGCAGAGTCGGAATTACGCCAGTTTGGACGGCTGTGCTCGAACCTTCAAAGATAGACTGCTCGATTTGCTTCGACTCCCAGTCCTTAACATCAATCTGGGATGAACTCCCATCCGTCCCCACCCGCATCAACATCAGGTGGGCTACGGCGGTGTCTATCAGCTTCAACGATTGGCGTATGGTCTTTCGTGGATGTTACAGGCATATCGTGCCTTCAAATACGTCGCTTTCGACACAGCATCTAACAATGGTGAGGCCAAGCCCTTCGAGCCAGAGTCAAGAATCCTACGAGGGACGGGGTCGTGGAATCCCACCTTTCGAAAGGCACGAAAGGTGAGGCATCCGACCACTCTTACTTCTAGGAGCTTGGACCGGACAAGATACAGACTGAATTGATAACGTGGTCGAAGAGTTCGGCATCCTTCTTCTGAACGGAACCATCGCTTGCGGTGCCGCCTGCGTTGATGGAGCCGTATCTGGCGACAACCGATCCCCGAAGCCGAACGCGCCGCCAAAATTCTCCCTTGCCCCAGTATCCCCATGAGTCTTCACCGATGGTGTTTCCGTCATCATCAAGAATCTTTCGACTCACAACCGGGCCGGAATAAACGAGCGCCGGATCGAGATTGGGCTGCATGCCCTTCATGCTTGCTTCCGGGTCCCACGAGATATTCAGGAGAGATAAACTATTTTTGGGCTGAAAAGCACAGCCGCCGTAAGGTCCTACAGGCGCGTCGGGAACGCCGCACTTGACCGTGAATCGCTCCACTGGGACATCGAAGTGGAATTTCACCGGTCCAACCTCAATCCTTCTCATTCCGGGACCCAATTTCTTACAACTGGAGATGACGGGAGCCGCCGGAGCAGTAGCTTTTTTCCCACCATCGAGAAGAAGGTACACCGAGAGAAACAAGACGAATCCCGTAATAGCGATGAACCAAGGCCATGGTCCTCGCGTAATAAGCAATCCTCTCATGCGATCACCTTTGTACTCTCAAGATCTTGCTTTTGCATGTCCATCAAGCACATCAACGAATCTGTAGCTAGTAGGGACAACCAGAGTTCTGAGTTTGGTTGAATACTACATACGCTATATAGTCGGTGATATTCGCCGTACAAGGCGGGTTGACGTTAACAGATATTCCAAAATCGCCTTCTATAGTTGGATCAGTGTAGTCGTAGAACTCATGAAGCGACTCGTGAAACAGGGTGGACTCATTGCCAATTTGGCATCTTGAACCCGGCGAAATGGAGTTTGTGCAGATGCTAGCAGGGTTGACAAATATTATAAGTCCTTGTTGACCCTGCGGATTCTGGGCATTGGATGCTTGAAAGACTGCAAGAGCGTCCAACCCTGGATGGCTTGCAAAGAACTGCCCTAAAATAGCGGTTTGAGAACAAATCCCTCCCTCCCGCCACGGGTTCTGAACCCCCATAGACACGCGCTGGAACGCTGCGCCCTTAACTCGCCTCCTTCTCCGCTCCTGTCTTGCTTCCGCTATGGCAAAAAATGAGATAGAAAAATTGGAGCCGCGGAGCGTAGACATCGCGGCCAAAGAGTTGCTCGCACTACATCACTAGATGTAGTATAACTGTTATACCAATGCGATTCCACTTCGATGAGCGAAAGAGCAGGCGGTTAAGGGCAAACCCGAAAAGAGGTGTCGGATTCGAAGAGGCGCAGGAGGTTTTCTCGCACCCATACTATCTTGACCAGCGCTCGGATTTACCCGAGCAGTATCGGGCAATCGGTTGGGTGGAGGAACAGTTGTATACCGTCATTTTTGAAGTGCGAGAGAACGAAGAGGGAGAATACTACCACCTTGTGACTCTCTGGAAGGCCACCAAGCAGGAGCAGCAACTTTATGAAGAACACTCGTAGTCGTCGGAAACCAGTGTCGGCAGAAACCATCGCCCGCCTTGCGGATAATGGAAGAAATGTGTCGCGTTTTTTCACCAATAATGGGCGAATGATGGGGCCGATACAGAGGGTGAATGTCGATCTGGCATCGGGAATGCTGGAGGAACTGGACAGGGCCGCCAAAGAGCTGAACATCAGTCGACAAGCCGTCATCAAGACGCTGATACGTCAAGCGCTCGATCAGCAATCTCTGGCACGAGGGAGCCGCGCTCCCGTTAAGCGGCGGTAGAGTCCTTCTGAGCAAGCGGCTAGTCCGCAATTCCAGTCCGCACTCAACCTGGCTTGCAGCGACCTACAAGTACTTGGCAGTCTCACGTGTCCTTGTAAGTTCTTAAAAACAATCGTTATATGCACTCTGAAAAGGCTGGCGTCGGGGGTTCAACTCCCTCCCTGGCCACCAAATCAATTAAAATCATGTACCTATCCACCATTGTTCAACTGTCACGTCGATTCGCCATTTGCCATATAGATAGTCTTCGATATTCGTAATCCACAGCATGCATTAGGTTTAACGATTGGTAGAGTGCAGCCCATATGGGCTTGGCGTCTACCGTCGAACGGCAAAACGGCCGACCTCTGACGTTAGGGCAGAGGTCATTTTCGCTTCACGACTTCACCTCAAACCTGCGAGAAACCTTATGAGAGCCTGAAAGTTGAGCGTGAGAGTCCCGACGCTCCCGTCATTTCTTTACTTCCCGTACAGCAGGGGCTGGCAGTACGGATTCCACGAGGAGCATTATGACGCCGATACATCTTGACTCTGGAATACGTTCCAAGCTTCATAATTCGTATGGTGCAAGGCAGTGGTCCCAAAACTCTCTATTCTGGTGATCTGGCCAACATGGCGGCGGTGAGCCGGCAGGTGGCAGGGTGCGTATTAAGACAGAAAATCGGGACGCGCTGAACGCGATCCATGAGTTTCTTCGTTTTCAGATCGCGGACCACCATACCGACGACACAACCGACCTCCTAATGCAGCGGCAACAGCAGCTTGATCGCTAAGCCCAGCACCGCGGCAATGAAGATCCTCCGCAGCCAGACTGTGCTGAGGAACAAAGCAATGCGGGCTCCCAGCAGCGCGCCCAGAAACATGGAGACTCCGAGGATGACGCCAAGCTTTAAATCCACGACACCACGCCAAACAAACACTAGTGTCGCAACTCCCGAAGAAAATACGTTGATGACCTTCGTTGTCGCCACAGCTTGCAGAAGAGTCATGCCGAACAGCAGCACAAAGACTGCAGTGAGCATCGTGACGTAACCGCCGCTGAAAAAACCGCCATAGATTGCCAGAAGGAATGTGGCTGCATAGCTGACGACTACCCCGATGCGCGATGTGGGAACATCATGACTGGCCTGTCCCAAGTTCTTATTGAGCAGCGAGAAAACGGCAACGCCGATCATCGCCACAGCGATGGTGATCTGCAGGGCCTTGAGCGGGACACTGAGCAACAGTAACGCGCCTAACCCAGAACCGATGATCGTGAGCGCGACCGAGGCCGGCAAGCGGCTGCGGGTGAAAACGCCCTTACCGACGAACGGCAACGATCCGCCCGCGCTCATGAAGGTCAAAGCCAGCATGTTCGTTGCAACCGCAACGTGGGCTTCGATGCCCAGGGCAATCATGACTGGGACAGTGATCAAAGAGGTGCTACCAGTCACGACGCTGATGACGCTCGTGAAGAAGAACACAGCGATCAGGACAGAGAGTTTGGCCCCGGACACGCGACCATGATAGCAAGGCGAAGCAGGTACAACGTGGGGGCAGGCAGAGCGGGTGGAGAGTCGCCTGTCGGAAAGCAGCGGGCGGCTAACTTCTGGCGTTCCGAGTCAAGCTAACGTCTTAAGCCCCATTGGCAACGAGCGGAACCGTTTTCCCGTGGCCGCGAAGATGGCGTTGCCAATGGCCGGCGCCAGCGGCGGCAGGCCGGGCTCGCCAATACCTGATGGCCATTCCTTCGAGCCGACAATATGTACTTCAACTTCCGGCATCTCTCGCATGCGGGTGGGCTCGTAGTCGTCGAAGTTGCGCTGTTCCACCACTCCTTCACGCAGGGTCACTTGGTTTCGAAGCGCCATCGAAAGGGCAAAACCGATCGCGCCTTCGATCTGGGCGGTAACCACATCCGGATTGATGGCTACGCCGCAATCCACGGCGGCCACGATGCGCTCGATCTTGACAGTTTCCGGCGTGAGCGAAACCTCGGCTACCATGCCGACCCGCGTGCCGAAAGACTGGTGATAGGCGAAGCCCCGGCCGCGACCCTTTCCGCCAGGGAAGGGTCGCTCCCAGCCGGCCTTTTCAGCCGCAAGCCTTACGACGGCGGCATCGCGCGGCTGCTTGGCCAGGAGCTCCAGCCGCAACGCCACCGGGTCTTTGCCGGTGGCTTGTGCGATCTCATCGATCAACGTCTCCATGACGTATCCGGTATGGCTGTGCCCCACCGACCGCCACCACAACACCGGCACCGGCGATTTGGCATTGTGCACATCCACCGCAAAATCCGTAAGCTCGTAGGAAGTGTCAATCACGCCCTCGATCGTGCTTGCGTCAATCCCGTTCTTCACCCCCATTCTTTCGAACGGCGTACCCATAAAGATGGACTGACCTACCACGCGGTGTTGCCAAGCGGTGATCGTGCCGTTAGCCGCGAGTCCTACCTTTGCGCGGTGCAACACCAGAGGCCGATAGAAGCCGCCCTTGATGTCGTCGTCGCGAGTCCACACCAGGTTAACCGGAGCGCGGCCTTTGATAGCTTTTGCGATCTCAGAGACCTCGACCACCCAATCTGCCATGGGATTGCCGCGGCGGCCGAAGCTGCCGCCACCGAGCAGTGTGTGGATCTTGATCTGCTCGGGTTTCAGGCCAAGCACCTGCGCCGTCACCATCTGATCGATGCTCTGCAGCTGGCATCCTGACCACAGTTCCGCGCCGTCGCTGTGAAGTTCGAGGGTGCAATTCAGCGGTTCCATGGGAGCGTGCGCCAGATAGGGTAGCGTGAACTCCGCTTCGAGCGTCTTCGCCGCCCGCGCCATGCCTGCCGCTGCATCGCCCCTTCCCGGTGCCACGAGCCCCGGCTGCCCGGCCAGTTGGCGGTACTCTGCCAGAATTTCAGACGTCGAGCGCTTCTCCGCTGCACTTGCGTCCCACGTGACCTTGAGCGCATCGCAACCGCGCATCGCAGCCCAGGTATCGGTGGCAAGCACCGCTACTCCCCGCGAAATCTGCACCACATCCACCACGCCCGCAATTTTCTTCGCCTCACTAGGGTCGAACGATATGGGCTTGGCTCCAAATTGCTCGGGACGCTTTACTACCGCAGTCAGCATCCCCGGACGACGAATATCTCCCGCAAACACCGCCGTCCCTGTGGTTTTGCCCTTTGAATCCAGCCTGGGAAGTCGCGTACCGATGAGCTGCCATTGTTGCGGCCGCTTCAGAACAATTTCTGTAGGCACCGGCGTCTTCATCGCATCGGCGGCCAGTTCGCCGAACGTTGCCCGGTGTCCAGAGCCATTACTGATCACGCCCGTTTCCACCTTGATTCCCGACGCCGGCACATTCCATTTCGCCGCCGCTGCCGCCACGAACATCATGCGCGCCGCCGCTCCCACCTTGCGCGCCTGCTCCCAGGATTCTGCCATGGAGGTGCTTCCGCCTGTCCCCATCACCGGGCCGAAGACCAGGTTGTTGTAAACGGCGGGGTCAGTGGGCGCGAATGCAAAGCGCATGGCAGACCAATCCGCATCGAGTTCTTCCGCCACCAGCGTTGCCAGCCCGGTGGTCACGCCCTGGCCCATTTCGAAATGCTTGCTGATTAGGGTCACTGAGCTGTCGGTTTCGATCGTCAGAAAAAGATTGGGATCGTAAGGGCCTTTGGCCGGACCATCCTGGGCGAAGGCCTCGCGTGAAAATGGGATGTAGGCGCCCAGCACGAATGCTCCGGCTGTCGCCGCCGCGCCTTTCAGAAATTCCCGCCGGCTAAAATCGAAGAAGGGGAGAGTGGCAAGATTCACTCGCATGGCAGCAATCTCCTAGGCCAATGCCTTGGCAGCTTGGTGAATAGCGCGCCGGATGCGCACGTAAGTGCCGCAGCGGCAAATATTGCCTTCCATGCCCAGGTTGATGTCCTCATCCGTCGGATTCTTGTTTTCATTCAGCAGCACGATGGCCGACATAATCTGCCCCGATTGACAGTAGCCGCACTGCACCACGTCGAGGCTTTGCCAGGCGTGGGTCACGGCTTCGGCCACCGGGCCCGAAATGCCCTCGATGGTGGTAATCTTTTTCCCGGCGGCTTCGCCGACCATGATCGAGCAGGACCGCGCGGCTTCCCCGTCGAGGTGCACCACGCAGGCACCGCACATGGCGTGTCCGCAGCCGA
>Ga0209530_1000169_pt1 | contig 57297 bp, 54 predicted proteins | sample BlaSpr_A8_Ref_O1_FD_187987 | JGI IMG/M metagenome (GOLD analysis project Ga0209530, IMG submission 187987) | Forest soil microbial communities from Thunder Bay, Ontario, Canada - Black Spruce, Ontario site 2_A8_Ref_O1 (SPAdes) (version 2) | ecosystem: Environmental > Terrestrial > Soil > Boreal...
CGACGCGCTTAAGGGAGCGCCGGGCGGAGTAACCTACGGCGGAGACTCGACGAGCCAGGGAGGCACAGGTCGAGGCGGCAATGGCCGCGGTTCGGGAGTAGGGATGGGCGGCATGAGCATCCTGTCCGATACCGAGGGCGTGGACTTTACCAGCTACATGAACCGGCTTCACGACATCGTGATGAGGAACTGGACGGCTGTTCTTCCCGAATCGTATTACATGGGAGACAAGGGAATCGTCGTGATCACATTTACCATTGATCGCAACGGCACGATCCACATAAATGAGCCGATTTTGGAGCGAACTTCCGGGAAGGAGGCGCTCGATCGCGCGGTGCTTGCCGCAATTCGTACGTCGGTTCCATTCGAACCTTTGCCAGCGCAATACAAAAAGCCAGGTCTCGAACTAAGGGCCGTTTTTTTCTATAACATTCCGCCAGGTTCCCAGCAGTAACAGCTCCGTGAAACTCAATCGTGCGCAAGTCTCCGGGACGCTTCTTCTGGCAGCGGTGGTGTTGCTCTTGCTGCTATGGCGCTTGTGGAAGTTCTCCAGATGAGCGTGCTCGCTCCCCTCGTCGTCATTTTGGGACCAACTGCCTCTGGAAAATCCGCTCTCGCGATTCAGCTTGCCCGGCGGTTAAACGGCGAGGTTCTCGTATGCGATTCCACCCAGGTTTACCGTCATTTCGATATCGGCACGGCGAAGGTTCCTCTCGCCGAACAAGAGGGAATCGCACATCATCTGGTTGACCTCGTTGAACCCGACGAACTTTTTACTGCTGGCGAATATCGCCGGCAGGCCCTGATGGTTCTCACGGAAGTCAGTCAGCGCGGAAAACTTCCTATTTTAACGGCTGGCACCGGCCTTTACTTGCGCGCGCTGCTCGAAGGGTTGGCGGATGCCCCGGAACGCTCCGAGGAATTGCGCGCGCGTCTGCGCGCGAAGGCGCAACTTCACGGAGCTGATTATCTTCATCGTACGCTCGCGCGCTTGGATCCCGAGAATGCGCGGCGAATTGGCCCTCGCGATACCCAGAAAGTGATTCGCGCCATCGAGATGAGGATACTGGCCGGAAAGCCGGTAGGAGAAATTCATCGCGCGGGACGCGACAGTCTGGAAGGCTACGACGTGCAAAAAATTGGACTCTCGCCTCCACGCGCTGCCCTTTACGCAAGAATCGACGCGCGCACCGTCGCCATGCTTAGTGGCGGCTGGCTCGACGAAGTGCGTAGGCTTTCATCCAGTGGCATCCCACCCGATGCAAAACCGTTCCAATTCATCGGCTATCCTGAACTGCTTGCTCATCTGGCGGGCCGGTTGACGATGGAAGCGGCGATAAAAAAGATTCAGCTGGCCACCCGCCAATTCGCGAAGCGCCAACTCACCTGGTTCCGCAAAGAGCCATCGGTACATTGGCTCCCGGGTTTTGGCGACGACCCGGAGGTTGGCGCGGCTGCCCTCGGTTTGCTTCAAACTCCTCGGGCATAACGGCGTCAGCGCCTGTTATCACGCGGGAGCGGCCGGTGATGCACTCACAAGCGCTTGACCCCAGCAATCCGTTTCGCTATCGTGCAGACGATATAAGCATGGCGTCCGCATCTCCAGTTCGCGAGTCCCCGCTTCAGCCTGACAATTGGATTCAAGCTGCTTTCTCGCGCCTTTCGGCGCAAGGCGTCGAGGCTGTGCGCATCGAAATTTTGGCTCGCGACCTTGGTGCGACGAAAGGCAGCTTTTACTGGCATTTTAAAGACCGCGAAGACTTGCTCTCGCGCATGCTATTGCAGTGGGAAAACGAAGAAATGCAATGGTTGGAAGCGCCGCAGGAACCTGCTTCGGGCGCGGCCGCCCGCTGGGCTCGTTTCATTGAACGCAGTGCGAACCCCGAACGCGCTCGTTTGGAAGTGTCTTTGCGGGCCTGGGCGCGGCTGGACGAGGTGGTCGCCAGCCGCGTCGCAGCCATCGAGGCGAAACGACGAGCGCACGTCGTCAGCGTCCTTCGTGACGTCGGTTTCACTCCTTCGACCGCCGAAAAATGGTCGGAAATCGCGTTGCTCGTCTATCTCGGGTGGATGGATAGGGCCACGCGCGATCCTGGATTTCAGCTTACCGGTCGCGGGCTCGGTGAATTTCTCTCCGATCTGATCCTGGCCGCTTCCGCTCCCGCGGATCACTAGCGCGCGCTTCTGCACTTTTCTCCGAGCTGCTCAAACGGCGTATAATGACTTCCAGATGAGAGCCAATCCTGCTGTTTCCCGCGCGATCCGATACCGCGCCATCGAATGAAAACAGCCCAGCCGGTAGATAACCGAGAACGGGTCTTGCTCGTCGGAGTGGGCCTGAAAAAAGCTCCGCGCGGACGCGCCGGCGATCCAACCGCGGCTGGGCGGGACTCGCTGGAGGAGCTTCAAGAATTGGCGGAAAGCGCGGGCGCCAAGATCGAAGGCACGTTGCTGCAAGTTCGCGATGCGCTCGACCCAGCGACCCTAGTGGGCCGCGGCAAGCTGGAAGAGATACGCATCGAGGCGGACATGCGCCATGCGCCGCTGGTAATCGTGGATCACGACCTCACGCCGGGGCAACTCCGCAATTTTGAAAAGGGAGTTGGCCGCCGGGTGATCGATCGCACGCAGCTGATTCTGGACATTTTCGCTACACATGCGCGCACGCGCGAAGGCCAGTTACAAGTGGAGCTGGCGCAACTGAATTATTTGCTGCCCCGCCTTACCGGCCGCGGTGAAGAGCTTTCCAGACTCGGCGGCGGAATTGGAACGCGCGGCCCTGGAGAGCAAAAGCTGGAAACGGACCGGCGCCGCATCCGCGACCGGGTGCGCAAAATCCAGGAATCCATTGAAACGGTGCGCCGCCAGCGCACCACACGCCGCCGGGCGCGCCAGGCGCTTCCGCTGGGCATGATCGCCCTGGTGGGCTACACCAACGCCGGGAAATCCACGCTGTTCAATGCGCTCACGCACGCCGATGTTCTGACCTCTTCTAAAATGTTTGCCACCCTCGATCCCACCGTGCGCGCTGTTCGCTTGCCGTCACGCCGCAGAGTCTTGCTTTCTGACACGGTGGGATTTCTTCGCGATCTTCCGCCGGACCTGATTGCGGCTTTCCGGGCCACGCTGGAGGAAGTTCAGGAGGCTGCGGTCGTCATTCATGTATCGGATATTTCCAATCCGCATCACGCCGAACACGATGCGGATGTGCTGAAAGTTCTCGCGGATCTTGGCGTTCAAGATCGTCCGCGCCTAAACGTCTTCAACAAGACCGACCGGCTCCCGGAAGAAGATTTGGCCATTCTGATGAAATCAAACGAGCGCCGCGATAATACGATTTTTGTTTCAGCGCTCACAGGCGCCGGCTTGGACGAACTTCTCGCGCGAGTGGACGCGGTGATGCCTGTCGATCCTCTTGTCCGCTTGAACCTGCGAATCCCCATTTCCGACGGCCGGCATCTCTCCCTGGTCCACGCGTGCGGCCGCGTCCTTCACTCCGAAGTCTCGGATGGGCATATGAATCTGGACGCGGAACTGCCCGAATCACTCGCCCGGCGATTGGAAGATTTCGTATTTCCGCCAGCCGAAGCCTCGCATTAGAGAAATCGACGGTTGCTCCTGACGAACCATTTGCGCGATGTCAGGAGCCCATTAATCGCAATATTTCCTAGTATTTATAGTGCAAGGGATCAAAACAGGATGGAATTGAATCGAGATGTTCGATAACGCCAAATCCAATTACTAGTAACCCTTAGCTCACAAAATGCTGCAAACCTGTGCAAATTCTAAAGGAGGCTAGTGAGGGTCGATTCATCTCAAGGTTCGATCCGGATAAGGCGGCGTTCCAATCTAAATATCTTGCTATCAGGTGATTACGAGACCAAAGTTACGACCGCCAATCTTCCTCATTGGATTTTTCGCTAAATTCCCCGGAATTCAAGCTCGGCCTTTTCCACAAGGATTTCCACAGCAATATGACATAGGTACGGTATTCATGAAGAGAGGCCGGGACGTTCCACACCCAAATTCGGAGCGTTGACTCGTTTGTATTGCAGGACTATAGTGAGTCGAGCACGCGGTAGCTGCCCGACGGTCGCCGAGGTTCTTGCAGAGATCAATATGAACCTGCCAAACAGTCTCACGACCCTCCGAATCTTTTTTGTTCCTCTGCTGGTAGTCGTTCTGTTGACCCGCCAACCGAATTGGGATGTGGAAGGCTTTCCCATACATTTTGAAGTTTGGGGCGTGCTGATCTTGCTGGTGGCCGCCGCTACCGACGTAATGGATGGGTATATAGCGCGCAAGCGCCGCGAAATCACCACGCTCGGAATTCTGCTCGATCCTATCGCCGATAAACTCCTGATATCTGCGGCTTTTATTTCCCTGGTAGAGATGGGTCTGGTGCCGGCCTGGATGGTGGTGATAATCATCGGACGCGAATTTGTCGTTATGGGTTTGCGCGATATCGCCTCATCCGAGGGGTTGATTATTCCTGCTTCAGCGCTAGGCAAAACAAAAATGATTCTGCAAGTGCTGGCGGGTTGTGCCGTGATTTTAACGGCGAAGCATCCGGCGTTGAAGCCGCTCGGTATAACGTTGCTGTGGCTCGTGGTGGTAAGCGCGATAGCTTCCGCCGTGCATTATTTCCAGATGTTTTGGAGCCAGATTAATTTCCGCGTGCAGCAGCGCCGCCGTGGTGTGGCAATCGTAGAGCAGCAAGAAAAGCCTCAGGATGTCCTCACTCGGTAATCACGAAAAGCAGCTGCTTCTGGCACTCGCGCGGCGGGCCCTCACAACGGCTGTTCGAAACCGAGAATCCCTCAAGAACCTCCCGAACGATGAAGCCTTGCAGCGGCCTGGCGGCGCGTTTGTCACCTTGCATCATCGCGGAAGACTACGCGGTTGCGTTGGGCAACTTCCTTCGAAAGACACTTTGGCCGAGGTTGTCGCGCATTGTTCGAAATCTGCCGCACTGGAGGATCCGCGCTTCGAGGCAGTAAGCGCCGCCGAATTGCCGGGGATCGAGATTGAACTTTCGGTGCTGTCTACGCCCATAGACGTAAACCTGGAACAGATCGAGCCTGGTAAACATGGACTGATTGTCAGTTGCGGATGGAAGCGCGGGGTTCTATTGCCGCAGGTGGCGGGGCAATTTCACTGGAACGCCCAGCGATTTCTGGAGGAGACGTGCGCCAAAGCAGATCTTGCCCGGGATGCCTGGAAAGACCCGGCTACGCGGGTCCAGGCGTTTACGGCAGAAGTTTTCAGCGAGGCTGATTTTCCAGCGACACCGTGACGTGAAACAACCTGGCGAACGGCGGAGAAACAGCCTACTCGATTTCGACGTAATCTCCGGCATATGCTTCGCGAAGTCCAAAAGTCAAAAGCACGGAAGAGGAATTCGGCGCGGTGCGCACGACGATTCCTTCTCCGACGACCTCTCTCGGCGTGTTATCCCACTTATATTTCGCCGGCACACTTCCGAAACCGTACACTCCGGCCCAGCTATCCGAGTCAAAGGCGAACCGCTTTGTCTGGAAGACAGCTTCATGCTCGGTGCCGGTATAACGGAATATGCGGAAGTAATCCCCGACTTTCACGCCCTGTGCACTGCCTAGATTGACGTAGAAAGTGTCGTTGGAACCCAATTCCGATACGTAGCCCTTGCCGGTGATGATCATGGCCGTAGCCTTGCCGGATGGAGGAGCGAAGCGGTCAAACTTATCTTCGGACTTGAGCGGCGGTGCAGGGCGTTCGGCGAAGGGCAGAAGAATATCGCCGCGCTGGAGGTAATTACAGGAATTCTCCACTTGCGCCACCGAGGTATCGCCATGGACCACCACCACTCTTACGCGTCCCTCGTCTTCCCACAGTATGCCCATTTTCCGGAGGATGATGAATTGCCACTTGGTCCACTCGGTCTTGATGGCGTCTTCCGTATGGCGGATGGCTGAGAATTCGTCGCCGACTTTTACGCCTTGCTTCGCGCCTTTGTTGACGTAAACGTAGTCGCCTTCCTGAAACGTGATCTTGTAGTTCGAGCCCTCGCCCGTAATTACATAGGTATCGCGCGGGATTGCTTCGGTGGAGACGACGCCCGAGCAATATAAATCTTTCCGGATGGGCACCGGGCTTGCATCTTGTGCCGAAGCAGCGATTCCGGACAGGCTCAGAATTAGACCAGCAAGGACAATTTTCCCACGCATAATGCTTGCTCCTTTAAACCATCCGGCCACTCAAACGGGCTTGCCGTAGCTATGCCGATGACTCGACTGTAATAGACGTACTGGAACCCGTCAATACATTGGTGGCCTGTGCTTTACACATTGTGTACCGCATGCTAGAAGCCTGAACTCACCTGTCCTTTGGGACAGGTTTTGTGACGTCGAATCGTCAGACCGGCCGTTTGCTAGTCTCGTGAACCAAGCAAATGGACGGCTGGATCAAGCGCCAGCGAGTGCCCGGTAATGATCGGCAAAGACAGAATCTGTGCAGTTGTCGCTGCGGAGCGGTCGCGCTCCATGTGGAAGCAGCTCGAGCGGGCGCTTCGCCAGACTCGCACCGTGGAATTGCGCCTGGACTGGCTCTTGACGGAGAAGGAGATGCAAGCTTTCCTCCGGCGGCTCGCGACTGAAAGACCCCGCGCGACTTTAATCGCCACTTGTCGACGTCGCGAGGCAGGGGGCCGCTTTCGTGGAACCATTGCGAGCCAGTTGCTCGTGCTTGCCGAGGCGCTTCGGGCTGGTTGCGGCTGGTGCGACCTTGAGATCGAAAGCTCGTCCCAGTGTCCGCCTGAATTGCTCGAGGTTCTTATAGGCCAGGGTCGCCGACTGGCATCCGCACACTTTTTCCGCGCGCATTCCGCAGATTGGCACAGTGTTGCCGCCAGGCTTTGGCGTACGCGTCCGGATGCGGTGAAAATAGCGGCAAAGTCCTGCTCACTCGCCGATGGTCTCAAGCTGCTGCGTCTCGCAAACGGCAAACGGAACGTTGTCGCCATACCCATGGGAGAGGTGGCACTACCGTTGCGATGCCTCGCGTTGCGCGAGGGCAGCGCCCTCTCCTATGCCCCGGTTGAAACGGCAACGGCGTCCGGCCAGGTCCCGCTCGATACTCTGGAAAATTTGTACAGAGCAGACCGGATCAGCCGCAAAACCCGCGTGTACGGCGTAATCGGCGATCCGATCGCTCATTCGCTGTCGCCGCAATTACAAAATGCCGGTTTTCAAGCCCGGAAAATGGATGCGGTGTACTTGCCTTTCTTAGTCCACGATCTGCGGGATTTTCTTTCTGCCGTCGAACCGCTGGGCATTCGTGGATTCAGTGTTACTCTGCCGTACAAACAGAAAATCCTGCGCCATTTGGACGATTGCGATTCGCTGGCAGCGGCTATCGGTGCCGTAAATACCGTGGTCGTTCGCGGTGCGGGGAAACTTTACGGTTATAACACCGACTATATTGGCGTGCTTCGCGCGCTTCAACTGCGCATCTCACTGCCTGCGAGCCGCATACTTATTGTCGGAGCAGGCGGCGCAGCGCGAGCCGTCGCGTTTGCGCTTGCCCAGTCCGGAGCTGCCGTTTGCATATGCGCGCGGCGGGCGCAGGAAGCAAAAATGTTGGCGCGAGCGGTCGGAGGAGAAGCTGTAACGCGCGCGCGGTTGCGAGAAGACTTTTTCGATGCAGTCGTGAACGCAACGCCGGTCGGGATGTTTCCAGCAGTGGAACGTTCGCCACTGACGGAGCATGAGTTGAATTGCAGGCTGGTCTTTGACCTAGTTTATCGTCCAATTGAAACCAAGCTTCTGCAACTTGCCGCGCGTCGCGGCATCGAAACCATATCCGGACTCGAGATGTTCCTTGCGCAGGGCGCCGCGCAGTGGGAGATATGGACCGGCCAGCGCGCGCCGGTTGCGGCTATGCGCCGCGCCGTTCTCGATGCTCTCGGCGTCGGGGGCAAACAAAATTTGCGAGCGCAGGGATGATTCAACCCGACTTCAAATCGTTTTGTAAGCTGGCGCAACAGGGCAATCTCGTGCCGGTTTACGAAACGTTCACGGCGGACCTGCTGACGCCGGTGGGCGCCCATCTCCGGCTCGCGCACAAGGCGAAATACTCCTTTCTGCTGGAGAGCGTCGAAGGGGGTGAGAACTTAGCGCGTTACACATTCACCGGCGCGAATCCCGAAGAGGTTTTTCGATCGCGCGGTCGCGCATGTTCGCTCGAAAGCGTCCGCAAGCAGACGCAGCTGGAAGGCGATCCCATCGAGCATTTGCGGCGGCTAGTGGCGCGCTATAAGCCGGTGCGCGTAGCGGGGCTACCCCCGCTCATCGGTGGCGCGATCGGCTATTTCGCTTACGACATGGTTCGCCTAATCGAACGTATTCCCGCGAGTGGCCGTGACGACCTCGGTTTGGACGATTGCGTAATGATGTTTTACTTGGGGCTCGTCGCGTTCGATCACGTTCGCCATCGCGTCTGGATCGTGCGTAACGTGTTCACTGAAGGCGAAGGGACTCTGCGCGCGAAATACGACGCAGCGATCCGCGAAATCAGCAAAGTTCGTCGTACACTTTCGGGCCCTTTGCCTCGACAGCATCATGCGCCTCAGCGCCGTCCGCTTCGCATCCAATCCAACTTCACAAAGGCCAAATATCTCTCTGCCGTACGCAAAGCGAAATCTTACATCCGCGCCGGCGATATTTTTCAGGTGGTCCCCAGCCAGCGCTTTTCTGCGCGAACGAATGCCGATCCTTTCGAAATCTATCGCGCGCTGCGCGTCGTGAATCCATCGCCGTATCTTTATTTTTTAAGGCTAGACGATGTTTCAGTTGTCGGCAGTTCGCCGGAAATGCTGGTGAAGGTGCAGGGACGCGAAGTCGCTTATCGTCCAATTGCCGGAACGCTGCCCCGCGGGCACAATGAAGTTGAGGACCGCGAGCAGGAATCAAAACTGCTTGCCGATCCGAAAGAGCGCGCGGAGCACATCATGCTCGTAGATCTCGGGCGCAATGATCTCGGCCGCGTTTGCGAATACGGCTCGGTGACTGTCGAGCGCTTGATGTTTGTCGAGCGCTATTCGCATGTGATGCATCTCGTTTCGAGTTTGCGCGGCCGCTTACGGGAAGGCGTAGATTGTTTCGAAGCGTTGATGGCCTGTTTCCCAGCGGGAACGCTTTCGGGCGCGCCCAAAATTCGCGCAATGGAAATTATCGACGAACTCGAGCCCACCCGCCGCGGACTTTATGGCGGCGCGATCCTGTATCTCGACTTTTCCGGTAATCTGGATTCGTGCATCGCTCTTCGTACGCTGGTGGCAAAAGGCGGCCGGGCCTATATCCAAGCCGGCGGCGGCGTGGTGGCTGATTCAGTGCCCGAACGCGAATATCAGGAAACGATAAATAAGGCGCGAGCGGTGATGGCCGCGCTTGAAATTGCGCATAACGGGCACGCGGGGCAAAAATGATTTTGCTGCTCGACAACTACGATTCGTTTACCTACAACTTGGCGCAGTATCTCGGCCAGATGGGGCAGGATCTGGAGATCCGCCGCAATGACCGGGTAACTTTGGACGAGATTCAAGATTTGCGGCCGGAACGTATCGTGATTTCTCCCGGCCCGTGTACTCCTAAAGAAGCCGGAATCAGCGTGCCGCTCATCCAGCGCTTCGCAGGAAAAATTCCAATCCTGGGAGTGTGCTTGGGACATCAAGCCATCGGAGCGGCGTTCGGCGGCCGGGTGATTCGCGCGCAAAAGATCATGCATGGCAAGACCAGTGAAATTCAGCACGACGGCAAAACGATATTCTGGGATCTGCCGCAGCAATTCGTTGCCACGCGGTACCACTCGCTCATCGTGGAACGGAAATCATTGCCGGGGACGCTGGAAATTTCCGCTGAAACCGCGGACGGAACTATCATGGGCCTACGCCACCGCAAGCTGCGCGTGGAAGGCGTGCAGTTTCATCCGGAATCCATTCTTACCAGCGCAGGGTTTCGCCTCCTCGAAAACTTTTTGGAAATTTGAAATCGAGGCCGAGCATGCCGGGTCTAGGAAAGAACGCAGCGTGGATCCTTACAATCTTTTTGTGCAGTTTTGTTCTTGCCGTCGGGCGCTCGCCGGCCCGCACAAAAGTTTCTCTCAAGCCAGCCGCGCAGAATCCTGAATCCGCCTACCTGGGATTCGATCGAAACGAGTATCCGGGCGATGCTTACTTGCCTGCGCTCAAACAATCTTTCTCTTTTGCAGGCTATTGGTTAAACGCGGCCCCTGGTACGAAATCGAATGGCTGGGTCGGCAAGCGCGCAATGCTTCGCGACAACGGATTCGGATTTCTTGTGCTTTTCAACGGCCGCATCTCCGCCGAGCTTAAGCGGGCCGCTGACCCTGCTGCTTTGGCGGCAGCAGACGCGCGTAACGCGATCGAGATTGCAAAGCGCGAAGGCTTCTCGCCCGGCACGGTGATTTTCCTGGACCAGGAAGAGGGTGGACGGCTGTTGCTCGAGCAGCAGAAATATTTGCTGGCCTGGGTTGATGAAATAATTTCCGCGGGCTTCCGCGCAGGCGTTTATTGTTCAGGAATTCCGGTGAAAGAGAGCCACGGCCAATCCATTACTACAGCGAACGATATCCACGACCATGCCGGTGGACGTAAAATCGTCTACTTCGTCTACAACGACGTGTGTCCGCCATCTCCGGGATGCGCGAGTTCAAAACTCCCGCCGCCTGCATCCGCGAGCGGCATCGAATTCGCCGACGCCTGGCAATTTGCGCAGTCGCCTCGCCGCAAAGATTTTTCCCGCGCCTGTCCCGCTAATTACAATCGCGACGGCAATTGCTATCCGCCTCCAGGAAATGGCGCGGCCCGAATTTATCTCGATCTCGATTCCGCAACTTCCCCGGATCCATCGAACGGCAGGGTTCAGAATTGAATTGGACGTTTAACTCTTTCAGACCGCGCCGTGAGCATTTCCTTTTTCAGCCTGCGTAAACGCAACTAATCGTTCCAGCCGTTCGCGCGCCGCGCCTGAATCAATCGATTCCGTCGCTATCCGCACACCGTCAAGCCAATCCGTGGCTCGTCCCGCGGCCACCAGCGCAGCCGCAGCGTTCGCGCGGACGATATCGCGGTGTGGCCCGAGCTCGTGGCGCATCAGTGGTCGGCCCAGCACCTTGTGAATGATCAGGGCATTATGTTTTGCATCCCCACCGAGAATCGATTCCAGCGGCGCGCGCCGCAACCCAAAATCTTCAGGAACGATCGTGTAACTTCGGACGATTCCGTCGCGCAACTCGGCGACGTTCGTTTCGCCGCCGATTGAGATTTCATCCATACCGTCGGCGCCGTGCACGACAAATGCACGTTTCACACCCAACTCGCCTAGCGCCCGCGCCATCAGGTCCGTAAAACTGGCGTCGTACACACCGGCCACTTGTGCCGAAGCTCCCGCGGGATTGGTCAGCGGGCCCAAAAGATTGAAGACTGTGCGGCCGCGAAGCTGGCGCCGTGCGGACATGGCATGCCGCGTCGCCGCATGCATTGCCGGTGCAAACAGAAAGCCAATCCCGATCTCGTCAATGGACTGCGCCACACGTTCGGGCTCGAGATCGATTCGCACGCCCAGAGCTTCCAGAACATCCGCGGAACCACACTTCGAACTGATCGAGCGATTTCCATGTTTCGCCACGCGGACGCCCGCACCTGCGACCACAAACGCAGCGGCTGTTGAAACATTGAACGTACCCTTGGCATCGCCCCCGGTGCCGCAGGTGTCAACGAGCGCCCGATCGCCGCGTGAGTAGCCGCTTGGAAATATTTTAGTTGCGTGACGCCGCATCGCGGTAGCGAAGCCAACCAGCTCCTCAACGGTTTCGCCTTTAATCTGCAACGCAGAGAGCAGCTCCAGAATCTGCGGGTCCGTCGCGCGGCCGGAAAGAATCTGCTCCATCGCGCCATCGGCTTCGGCGCGCGACAGATCTACTCCCGCGGAAATTTTCTGCAAGGCTTCGTGAATCATGGTCATTGCCGGTGACGAATTTTTCGACCGAGTTTTTCTCTACACCGACGAAGGAGAATGTTTGCGCCGTGGCCGCGCCACGAGTTCTCCGGCGCAGTTCGGACAGGTTTGCTTCATCTTTGCGGTGCAATCCGGGCAAAAGGTGCATTCATACGAGCAGATGTAGGCTCCGGCGTCCTCTCGCAGCGCGCAGTCGCATTTCTCACAGCCCATCTTCATTTCCAATGCCACGGGGAACGCCTTGCTCGCACTCGCGGTTGTAGGTAAACTTCTTTGTTTCGATTGCAGCCAAATTCTAGCACTAATGGATGGGCAATGAAGATTCATGAATACCAGGCCAAGGCCATCCTCGCGAAGTTTGGCGTGCCGGTTCCGCGCGGCGAGATGGTTACCAAGAAAGACGAAGCGCGTGCCGCCGCGCAGCGGCTCGGCGTGCCCGTGGTCGTCGTCAAAGCGCAAATCCATGCTGGCGGACGCGGAAAAGCTGGCGGCGTGAAGCTCGCAAAATCAGCCGACGAAGCTTACTCAAACGCCGAGCGCATACTCGGAATGAAACTGGTCACGCCGCAGACGGGCGAAGAAGGACGCATCGTTCACCGGCTTTTGATTGAAGAAGGGCTGGACATCAAACGCGAACTTTACGTCAGCGTGCTTGTGGATCGCGTAACCGGCATGCCGATTTTCATGGCCAGCGCCTCGGGTGGAATGGAAATTGAGGAAGTCGCAAAAGACCATCCGGAAGCGATTCTGCGCGAGACGATTGACCCCGCAAGCGGTTTCCAGGCGTTCCAAGCTCGGAAAATCGCATTCGGACTGGGGCTCGCGCCCGAAGTTGTAAACGCCGCCGTCCCGTTTTTCCAATCGCTTTACCGCGCATTTATCGAAACGGATGCGTCCATGATTGAAATCAATCCCTGCGTCGTCACCGGCGACGGCCGCCTGGTTGCGCTCGATGCAAAAGTGATTTTTGACGACAACGCGCTGTATCGCCATCCCGAGTACAAAGAATTGCGCGATCTCGACGAAGAAACACCGCTGGAAGTGGAAGCCTCAAAATTCAAACTCAACTACATCAAGCTCGATGGCACTGTCGGTTGCATGGTCAACGGCGCCGGCCTGGCCATGGCTACGATGGACATCATCAAGCTGAGTGGCGGCAGCCCGGCAAATTTTCTCGATGTCGGCGGCGGCGCTTCGGAAGATCAGGTGAAGAATGCCTTTCGCATTCTACTGAGTGATCCAAACGTAAAGGCCGTGTTCGTGAATATTTTTGGAGGCATTCTTCGCTGCGACGTTCTGGCCAGTGGCGTAGTGAACGCGGCGAAAGAGTTGAGGTTTAAGATTCCGGTTGTCGTACGAATGGAAGGCACGAACGTCAAGCAAGGCCAGGAAATCCTGCGCAACTCGGGGCTGAATTTCACGATCGCCGCTGGCATGAAGGACGGCGCCGAAAAAGTTGTGAAACTGGCAGGAGGTGCGCGGTGAGCGTTCTCGTCGGCAAGAACACGCGCGTACTGGTGCAGGGATTCACCGGCCGTGAAGGCAGTTTTCACGCGCAACAAATGATCGAGTATGGGACGAAGGTGGTTGGCGGCGTCACACCCGGCAAAGGCGGGACCAAACATCTTGGCCTCCCGGTATTTAACACCGTAGCCGAAGCGGTGAAGGCCACACACGCAGATGCTTCCGTGATCTTTGTTCCTCCGCCGTTTGCGGCAGACGCTATTCTCGAAGCCGCCGATGCTGGGGTGCCTCTCGTCATTTGCATAACGGAAGGAATCCCTACGCTCGATATGGTCCGCGTCGCGGCCGTGTTGAAGGATTCAACGACGCGCCTCATCGGCCCGAACTGTCCCGGGATTATTTCTCCGGGAAAATGCAAAATCGGAATCATGCCTGGATCGATCCACAAGCAAGGCCATGTCGGTCTTGTCAGCCGCAGCGGTACGCTGACTTACGAAGCCGTGGATCAGCTTACGAAGCTCGGCATTGGCCAATCCACATGTATCGGAATCGGCGGCGATCCCATCATCGGCACCAGCTTTCTGGATGCCGTGCGCATGTTCAACGAAGATCCTGACACACACGCAATCGTGTTGATTGGCGAAATCGGCGGCAATGCGGAAGAAGTCGCCGCGGAGTACATCAAGAAGCACGTACGAAAGCCCGTGGTCGGCTTCATCGCCGGCCAGACCGCGCCGCCCGGACGCCGCATGGGCCACGCCGGCGCAATTATTAGCGGCGGGCAGGGAACTGCTGCGGACAAATACAAGGCGATGCGGGCCGCCGGCATTCACACCGTCCAGAGCCCCGCGGAAATCGGCCACACGCTGGCCGACGCGCTGGGCAAGTCCGGAAAATCAAAGTCGAAGCCGAAGGCACGGCCCAATAACAAATCCAGAGTAAAGACAAAATCAAAGAAAAGAAAACGCTAGCAGTCTTTGATACAGATCTCTTAATGACGGGAGAACAGAATGGCAATAGAGCGAACACTTGCAATTATTAAGCCAGACGCAGTTGGCAGGGGCTTGACCGGTGAAATATTAAGCCGAATTCATGCGGCGAAATTTCGTATCATCGTAATCAAGACTCGGCGCCTCACCAAAAGAGAAGCCGAAGGATTTTACGCCGTTCACCGCGAGCGCCCGTTTTTCGCGGAGCTGACGGAATTCATGAGCACGAGCAAAGCGGTCGTAATGGTGCTCGAAGCGGAAAACGCAATCGCGAAATGGCGCGACACCATGGGGGCAACCGATCCGGCCAAAGCGGCTTCCGGGACCATCCGAAAAGATCTCGGCGCCAGCATTCAGTGCAATTGCACGCACGGTTCCGACGCGCCGGAAACGGCCGCCTTTGAAATCGGGTACTTTTTTTCCGGCTCGGAGTTAGTTTAGGAATTCCGGGCGGCCAAAATCTTCAAGCATTGCAAGCTTCGTCGATTTACGCCGCCCGCTTGTGCCTGCTTCAATTCTTCGGAAAGTCGGGCGATGCCTTCACTTCCAGAATTTGTTTGGTGTGACGTTCGCTGTGAGCCCCGATGAAAATGAGCCATTCGTAGGCATCCATGGATCCGAATGGGCCGTCGCTAACGTGCTGGCGTAGGTCGGGTGTGGTCTTCATGAATTCGATCGTTCGCGCACGGCTTTTCAGGAAATGATCCAGGGTCTCCGCCGGTGTCCATCTTCCCGTCGGAACCATTGGCGGCGGGGCCTGTTTCTTCGCGCTGCGGTCGGGAGTCCTCTGGAGGATCATGGCATCAATCTTCGCAAAATCGCGATCGGGCGCGCCCGCTGGCCCGGTTTTCTCAGTGCTCTCCGCGGCTCCAAAAATATAGTCTTCGGCCAGGGCGATGTGTTCGAGCGTCTCGGCAACAGACCACTTGTCCGGCGCAGCCTTGAATTTCCACTGCGCTTCGGAAAGATCTTTGGTGGCTGCAATAATTGCGTCGCGAGTCTGTTCGAGATACTTCACGCCCCGATCGCGGTCGGCTTGCGTTAGGGCCTGGCCAAAAACAGCTGGGCCGAGGCAAACGGCTGCACACATGATTAGTAGCGACTTCCTCATTCTGATTTCTCCTGGGTGAATTCTGGTGTTCGTTCGCTACGATACGCCGTCCTTTGCCGATGTCAACGGCTATCGGGTCGCCCCGCGGTCAGAGGGAAAGTCCTCTTTTTGTTCCCACTTTTTCCTTCCGAAAGCTTTCGCGCGACCAGTCGGGTAGAATAGCGCCCGATGGACTCAGTCCGCGAATTGGGCAAATTCCTGGTCGTCGCCGGCATTGTCCTGGCTGCAGCCGGCGCGCTTTTGATGTCTGGTTCGAAGCTGCCGTTCCGGTTGGGCCGTTTGCCTGGCGATATCGTCGTGCAGGGCCGCAACGGTGGTTTTTATTTTCCGATCGTGACTTGCATCATTGTGAGCGTCGTCTTGACGCTCTTGATGTGGATCGTCAATTTTTTCCGGCGCTAACTCCATGAGCCAAGCAAACCTGTTCAACTTGATGCCCGAGCGGCGCGTATGGAAAGTCAGCGAGCTGAACGCTCGCATATGCGAGCTGCTGGAAACCACGCTGCCGGACATTTGGCTCGAAGGTGAAGTGTCCAACTATCGCCCGGCGCAGTCGGGACACTTGTATTTCACGCTGAAGGACGCGAAGTCGCAAATTCGCTGCGTGTGTTTTCGCGATCAAGTGCGCGGGCTGAAATTTCGCCCGGAAGACGGGCTGCACGTCACCGTTCGTGGCGCGCTCAGCGTGTACGAGCCGCGCGGCGAATATCAGATTTACGTCAGCCACATCGAACCCGTGGGCGCTGGCGCGCTGCAAATCGCCTTCGAGCAATTGAAGAAGCGTCTCGCCGACGAAGGCTTGTTCAACGAAGGCAGAAAAAAGCCGCTACCGGTGCTGCCGCGATGCATCGGAGTCATCACCTCCCCGACGGGCGCAGCTATATTCGATATCCTGCGGGTCCTGAAGCGGCGATTCTCGAACGCACACGTGATGCTCTATCCGGTGCAAGTGCAAGGCGACTTGGCGGCGCGCGAAATTGTGGAGGCTCTGCGCCATTTCAATCGTGTGAAGTCCGTAGAAGTAATTATTCTCGCGCGAGGCGGCGGGTCGCTGGAAGATTTGTGGGCCTTCAACGAAGAAATCGTGGCGCGAGCGATCGTCGCATCTGAAATTGCGGTGATCGCCGGAGTAGGCCATGAGAGCGATTTCACCATTGCGGATTTTGTCTCTGACGTCCGCGCTCCCACGCCCTCCGCCGCCGCGGAAATTGTGGTTCGCTCGCGCCAGGAATTCGAAAACAATATTGCGGAACATTTCCGCCACCTCGTGCAGCAGGTACGCTATCGGATTTCGCAATGGCGGCATCGGTCTCGCGATTTGCAAACACATCGAGCCTTCCGTCAGCTCGAATTCCTGGTGCGGCGCCGCCGGCAGCTGGTGGACGAACTGTCGTCATCTCTCGCCGTTGGGCTGAGGGAAAAGCTTGTAGCCTCGCGGCAACGTCTTGGTGAAGCGAGCACCCGCATCGCTTCCTTCGATCTTCGTAGCCGCGGCCACGTGATTCGGCGCCGCATCGAACGGGTGCAAAGCGCGTTGCAGGTTGCGCTGAACCGTGTCGTTTTGCGCAAACGCCGCCGGTTTACCGCCGCGCACGTACAGTTCGCCGCGCTCGATTTGCGCGCTCGCGTGGGGCGCTTGCGCCGCAAGCTCGACCAGCGCTCCACGGAATTGCAAGCGCGTTTGCTGCGCGCGCTAGTGACGAAGCGCCGCCGCCTGGAAGCCGCAGCGTTGCAGCTTGAAGAGCGCAGCCCGTTTCAACTCCTGGAACGAGGCTACGCTATCGCTTACGACGCTGCCGGAAAAGTGTTGCGCTCGCCCGACCAAGTCTCTTTGGGCGATGATATTTCAGTTCGCCTAGCCCGCGGCGAGCTTGGGGCCACCGTCCGCACCAAGAAGACGACGGAATCGCAATAGTTGAGCACTCAAGTCAGTAAACAAGGTCCTGGTGCTACCCTCAGCGGGCATTTTTCATTTCTTGTTTCCGTTTTAGCTATTCGTCGTCGTCGGAGGAACTGCTGACTTTTAGCACGGCGAGGAACGCTTCCTGGGGGATGTCGACACGGCCCACGCGTTTCATGCGCTTCTTACCCTCTTTCTGTTTCTCCAGAAGCTTTCTTTTGCGCGAGATGTCGCCGCCGTAGCATTTAGCAATCACGTTCTTGCGAATCGCGCTGATGGATTCGCGGGCGATGATGCGACTGCCAATGGCGGCCTGAATAGCGATCTCGAACATCTGGCGAGGAATGAGTTTGCGGAGGCGCGAGACGAGGTCGCGTCCGCGATCGTAAGACAGGTCGCGATGGCAAATAATCGTCAACGCATCCACAGGTTCGCCGCCGACAAGAACGTCTAGCTTGACGAGATCGGATTCGCGATAGCCGGACAGGTGATAGTCGAGCGAAGCGTACCCACGCGAAACGCTCTTCAGCCGGTCGTAAAAATCCAGCACGATTTCGTTCAAGGGCATTTCGTAGGTCAGCATAATGCGCGTCGGCGAGAGGTACTCGAATTTCTTCTGCACTCCCCGCTTTTCTTCACAGAGCGAAAGAACCCCTCCGACGGATTCCTCGGAAGTGATGATCATCGCCGTCAGGATGGGCTCTTCGATTTTCTGAATCGAAGTGGGCGGAGGAAATTTCGTGGGGTTGTCCACTTCCAACACGTCGCCGGCCGTGGTGGTGATGCGGAATTCCACGCTCGGCGCGGTGGTGATTAGGTCGATGCCGAACTCGCGCTCCAGGCGCTCCTGCACGATTTCCATGTGGAGCAAGCCCAGGAAGCCGCAGCGAAATCCAAATCCCAGGGCGGTGGAAGTTTCCGGCTCGTAGAAAAAGGCGGCGTCGTTGAGCTGCAATTTTCCCAGCGCATCGCGCAGCAATTCGTAATCGCTCGCGTTCACGGGAAACAGACCCGCGAAGACCATGGGCTTAATGGCTTCAAAGCCCGGGAGAGGAGGAGCAGGACGGTCTGCCTCGATGACGGTATCGCCCATGCGGGCGTCGGCCACGCGCTTGATATTGGCGACGATGAAACCGACGTCGCCCGCGGCAAGCTCGTCGAGGGCGACGGGTTTGGGAGTAAGCGCGCCAAGCGTCTCGACTTCATGGACTTCGTTATTGGCGCAGAGGCGAATCTTCATGCGCGGCGCGATGCGCCCCTCCATCACGCGCACCAGAATGACGGCGCCGCGGTAAATGTCGAACCAAGAGTCAAAAATAAGAGCCCGCAGCGGCGCATCGGACGAGCCCACCGGCGGAGGCACCAGTTTTACGATGGCTTCGAGAACGTCTTCGACACCCTGGCCGCTCTTGGCGCTGATGAGAAGCGCATTTTCGGCGGGAATCGCGAGAACATTTTCGATTTGTTCCTTGGCGAATTCGGGCTGCGCGGCTGGCAAATCAATCTTGTTGATAACCGGAATGATAGCGAGGTTGTGGCGCGAAGCGAGAAACGCGTTGGCAACCGTCTGCGCTTCCACGCCCTGGCTTGCGTCCACCACCAGCAGAGCTCCTTCGCAGGCGGAGAGCGCGCGCGAAACTTCGTAAGAAAAATCCACGTGGCCCGGTGTGTCGATTAAATTTAGCCGGTACTCGTGGCCGTCTCGTGCGGTGTAATGCAGGCGGATGCTTTTCGCTTTGATGGTGATTCCGCGCTCGCGCTCCAGATCCATGGAATCGAGCACCTGCGCGGTCATTTCGCGCTGGGTAAGCGCCCCTGTCAACTCGAGCAGACGGTCGGCCAGCGTGGATTTGCCGTGGTCGATGTGCGCTATGATGCAGAAATTCCGGATGAACTGAGGATCCATGGCTCTTTTTGCGCTGCGCCCAAGCGTCTAAAGCGCAATTGTCTGCGCGCGCCCGTCGCGTCTTTCAAACTGTCGAGTTTGCCATAGATTCGCACGCCCGGCCACCGCCAAGAGTCGGGCAGGGAAGTGACCGCCGAAAATCGTAAGCCAGAATCGCGTAAACGAAAGCCGCGTCCTTGGACCTATCGTCATAATACGCAGCGTTGTTACCGCGTTCGGACCGATCCAAGCTAACCAAAAAACAAGTCGCTTTTTCGTAGGTACCATGGTACATATGTACCATGATGAAAATGAGCCATCAGCCAGGAATTGAAGTGGAACGAGTGCAAACAGGGGTTCGTTTGGAGAAGCGGCTGTTAAAGGTATTAAAAGCCCTAGCGGAATTGAAAGACATGTCGCTGGGAGATTTGCTGGAAGGGGTTGTGCTTCATGCGTTTGAAGGTTTGGTTCCTTTTTCCGCGCAAACGCTGAAAGAGATCGAGCAGTTCAAGAAGATCTACGGATTGACTCTCAAGGCATCGGATAGCCACCAATTAAAGGAGCGACGCAAGTGAAAGCCATCTCAATCGCAATCTCGATGTTGTTGTTGGGAGTGATCGCGACCGTTGCCTACTACCATCTGCGCTCGCTCCGCGCACCGAAAGGACCGGTAGCGCACGTTGAAAATGGATTTGAATTTACCGCCCATGGCCCGTACAAGACCGTGGCTCCGCTGTTCGGCGCGTTTGTAGAGCGTGTCTGGGCAGACGGCTGGAATCCGGAATTTCTGCATCCTTCGCCTGCGCGCGATACTTTTGGAGAAGTCTTCACTATCGCTCATAGCCATCTGCGGAGTACCTGGGTAAACACCGCCTTTGATTTAGAAACAGGCCACGTTCAATACGTGTACGTGATCCCAGACGCCCAGGCGGTGCTGATCGATATCCATCTCGAACAAAAAGATCCATCAGTCACGGGAGTAAAGGTTGTGTACCAGCGCACGGCGTTAGATCCCAAGCTCAACGACCACATAAGTAAGCTGGGTGAAAAAGATCGAGGCATGGGCAAAGAGTGGGAGACAGCAATCGACACTTACCTGCAGGCGAATGGCAAGCAATGATAAAGCTGCAAAGTTTCCTGCGATAACACTCGCCACGTTCAATTCGCGAGATTCCAGTTGCCAGCAAGCTCGTCGCGATCCGCTTTTTCAGCGACAACGATGGCGGCATCGCCGGCTTCCAGCGCGGACGCGATAAAACCAGGCAGGGTTGGCCCCCGCGTTATTGAATCCAAACCCATCGGGAATAACTCACGGATTGCCTAGGCGAGCCCATTGTCGTAGGCTGTACAGAGTTTCGGGTTCCCTTCGCCCGTCGGGATCTAACCAGTAATTGTCAGCTGAGTTCACCGGGGCCAATTTGCGCCGAACAGTGCTCAATAAGAAAGCCTGGATTCCAATTTAAGTTTGCAATACATTTCAATACCCGTGAACTGGAAGCGGGATTGGTCGGAATGCACCCTAAAATTCGCATGATGACGAAAATCACGCTGACTTCACCGGAACCTTCGAATTGATTACCCTGTTCCAGACCGCCGAGCCCGAGAGGTCCAAAATCCCGTTAATCCTGGGATATAGCCTGTCGATTGGGTGCCTGATATGGGTGCTGCACGACTTCCATATCGTCCAGGCGATGAAGGAGCTTTCAAACGTAAACTGGAAATGGGTGCTGATCGGTATGGGCTTCGATGTATTGAGCTACGGCATGCAAGCGTTACGTTGGAAATTTTTGCTGACGCCCTTCAAGAAAGTGCCCCTCACACATGCAATTCGAGCGGTCTATGCGGGTCTCTTCGCCAATCTCGTTTTTCCTTTGCGGCCGGGCGAACTGCTTCGTTGTTATCTCATCTCCGATTCCGAAGACATCAGCATCGGGCGCGTGCTCGGGTCGGTGGGAGTAGAGCGCCTCATCGATCTCGTAATCGCCACGGCTTCACTGGCGATAGTATCGCTGCTTGTGCCGTTGCCGCGGCGGTTCGAGCGTGTGGCTGACACGCTTGGAGTTGTGACCCTCGTTTTACTCGCGATCATCGTGCTGATGATTTTTTATCTTGAGGTAAAGCTGGGAAAGGATCCTACTTTGGGAACAGGACCGCACCGCCTGCCGGGGAAAATGATGCGCGCCCTCCTTGGGTTGCACGCCATGGGAACCGCGCCAAGTTTCTATGCGGCGGTGCTGGCATCTGTATTCATGCCGTTATGCCAGGTGATGGGGCTGTGGGCCATGATGAAGGGATATCACCTTACGCTGCCTTTCCTTGCCGCAATCGTCGTCCTGCTCATTATCAATCTGGGCGTCTCGTTGCCGAATGCCCCTGCCAACATCGGCGCCTACCAATTTTTTTGCGTGCTGGGCCTCAGCGTTTTTAACGTCGAGAAGACAACGGCGACGGGCTTCTCATTTTTCGCCTTTCTAGCGCTCACGATTCCGTTTATCTTCCTGGGATTTGCGGCGCTTTTGCGCAGCGGATTGTCGCTTAAGTCCATGCGGGAGACCGTGACTCATTTGCCCAGTGGGGCTCGTAGTTCCGCGCAATGCCCCAGCTAGTCTTCCGCGCTTTCCGAAAAACTCCGTCTGAAACCGTTCTTCTTTGTACGCCTTCGGGATTTGATTTTGAGACCAGGCAGCCGTCCGTTATATAGTGGTAGTTCGGCCACGCGCAGACTCGGTGGCGAATTTTTTAACGAAGCAATTAGCGGACTTTCCCAGCGAGCCCGTGAAATATCGAAACACACACGCGCACTCCCATGGCTCAGGATCTAAATAAACATCTCGACCGCGCTCGACGCAACCTCGAAAAAAATAAGCTGCGCGAGGCCGTGACTGAGTATCAGGCGGTTCTCGAAGAAGCTCCCGCTCATCAGGAAGCCCTGCAAGCTCTCGCCGATATTTATACCCGGCTGAACGAACCGTCTCTCGCCGCGCAATATTATGGCATTCAGTTTGACCGCTTACTGGAAGCGGGTGACGGCGCCAAAGCTTCGGCTGTGTTTGTGCGCTTTCTTCGCACCTTTCCTCAGCCTCCCGACCGCTTGATGCGCTACGGAACTTTGCTTCAAAGGCAAAACCGCCCGGCGGAAGCGATCGAACAGTTTGGACTGGCCGCGGAACTTTTTCAGCAACACGGACAAGGGATCGAAGCGTTGGCTTGCTATGAAAGCATGGCCCAGCTCGACCCCGAGAATCCGGCGCGCCATGCGGTTCTTGGAGAACAGGCCGAGCGCCTAAGGCACTCGGATATGGCCTCGCGCAGTTATCTTCGCGCCGGGCAGCTCATACAAGCGGCCGGCGCGTTGGATGCAGCGCTGGAATATTTCGGTCGAGCTCACCAGCTTTCGCCGGAAGATCGCGGAGGCGCCTTACTCTTCGCGGAAGCGAAGCTGCGGAAAGGGGACGCCGAAGGAGCTGTTCTGCTTCTTGATCCATTGTCGTCGACCACTAACGACACAACGTACCTGGCAATTTACGGCGAAGCGCTTCTTCGCACCGGACGGTTGGATCGTGCGAAGGATGCCTTTGAGTCTTATTACAAACAGAAACCTGATAGCTTCGCGAAACTTTTTGAAGTTGCCGGGGCCTACATCCGCACGGGGCAAGAGGGCAAAGCGGCAGTGCTGCTGATGCAGACCAAGGATTGGATGCGCGCCAGCCGCAAAGAAATGGAGCTTGCGGAACAGATGGACCATCTCGCCGTGCTGTACCCCTCCTCCGTTGCACTCGCGGAAGTTGTCGCGCGGCTTTACGAGGAACTGAATCGCGAAACGAAATATTTTGACGCCTTAGTGCGCCTCTTCGATTTATATCTGGCGGCGGGCCAGATGAAAGAAGCGTGCGAAGCGCTGGACCGTTTGGTGGACATCGATCCCTACGATTATCGCAACCAGGAACGCATCGCGAAACTCGAGGGCAAGGTCGATCCCGCGTTTATGCAAAATATTCTGGCGCGCGCGGCCAAGGCGGCCACCATTTCGACGCGGAACGAAGGCTTTACCGGAGCCGGAAGAGATTTGAGCGAGAACTCGGGGCATTTGCCCGAGGAAGTGCGTGCGCAGCAGGCGCTCGAGGATCTTGTCGTGCAGGTGGAGATTTTCCTGCAATATTCTCTGCAAATGAAGGCCGTCGAGCGGCTCGAGCGCATTGCCGAACTATTTCCGGGGGAAGAAGAAAAAAACGAGCGTTTGCGCACGCTTTACGAGCGCGCGAATTGGTGGCCCAAAGGTGCTCCGCGGAAAGCGGGAGCCAAGCCGGCGCCGGCCGCTACGCCGGCAGAGACGGTGAGCGCTGCTTCCATTGCCGCGCCTACCGCGGCGGAAACTCATCGCGATCTCGCCGCCATTGCGGAAATAAATCGGCTGATGTACCGGCAACAGACGCCCCAGGAAGTTCTATCAACTACTTCTTCCGAAATCGCAAAACATCTCCGCGTTTCACGCTGCCTGGTCGCTGTGGGGACTCCGGGCCAAGGGCCGCAAGCCACCGCGGAATATTCGGCTGTGGGGCTCTCGCTTACGGGTGCGTCTCGTATTTTCAGTATCGTCGGATTATTGTCGAAAGTATCGCCGGATTCTCTCGGTGGAGTCGAACTCCAAGCGTCTACAACTCCCGCCCTGCGCGAATTGGGCTTGGAGTCGGCGCTCGGCGTTTTGCTTACGGATAAGGAAACGCAAGCACCGTCCGGGGCCCTGCTGGTCGGGGACGCGAATGCAAGAAAATGGAGGCCGAATGAGAGTTTTTTTCTCCAAGCAGTGGGCGATCAACTTGTCCTTTCGGTGAATCACACCCGCTTGAGGTCGCTGGTCCGTTCACTTGCCGTTGCCGATGAAAGGACCGGACTGTTGAACCGTGGCTCCTATATCGATTGCCTCCTGGCGGAATGCAATCGCTCTCGGGCGCAAAATAGGCCGCTTTCTCTCGTGATTATTCACGTCGATCGTGGCGGCGAATTGCTCCGCCAGCATGGCGACGCTTCCGTCGAACATTACATCGAACAACTCGCGCGCACTCTTTCTTCCGCGGTTCGCCAGACCGACATTGCGGTAAAATATACGGCCTGGTCCTTGGTTTTTATTTTGCCGGACACTTCGCTCGAAAGTGCTCAGACCCTCGCCGAAAAGCTCCGCCAGGTCGCGGCCACAACGCGGCCTTCTTGGGGCGAGGCGGACCTGACTATCAGCGCGATCGTCGCCGAATCCTCCTCGCGTCCCGGAGATGAGTCGGAAGATCGCGTGACCGAGTGGATTAATCGCGCCGAAGCGGGTCTGGATGAGGCGCGTCAGCGTGGCGGCAACACACTCGTATCCCTCGCTACTCCATGAAAATGAGGTGACATGTTTATAACCGATGCCGTGATCTTGCAGGGCGCGCGTACGCCCATGGCGCGCTACATGGGCTCGTTCGCGGATACCAGTGCGATTGAATTGGGTGCAGCGGCCGGCCGGGAAGCTGTCCAGCGCGCGGGGTCCGATCCCGAGGAATTCGATCACGTGATTTTCGGTAACGTGATGCAAACCAGCGCCGACGCTCTCTATGGCGCGCGGCATGTGGGACTGAAAGCCGGGTTGCCGATTGAAGCTCCTGCCGTCACGGTGAATCGTTTGTGCGGCTCAGGCATGGAATCGATCACCCAAGCCGCGCAGCGCGTTTTGCTGGGGGAAGCGAAGCTCGTCCTGGCTGGCGGCATGGAAAATATGTCGCAGTGCCCGCATGTGATTCGCGGCGCGCGCGCCGGATTTCGTTTGGGCGAAGGAAAGCTTGAGGATTCGCTGGTGTCGGGACTCTACGATACGTATTGCGGTTTCAGCATGTCCGAAACGGCGGAAAATCTTGCTGCCGAGCAGGGAATCACTCGTACCGCATGCGATGAGTATGCCTTGCGCAGCCAGCAGGCTGCTGAAGCGGCCGTACAGGATGGCCGCATGAAAGACGAAATCGTTCCGGTGGAAGTGAAGAAAGGCAAGAAGACCGTCGTTGTCACCGAAGATGATCACCGGCGGCCCGACACGACGATGGCGATTCTGCAAGCCCTTCCACCCGCTTTTCGCAAGGAAGGTATCGTGACCGCAGGCAACGCCAGCGGCATTGTTGACGGGGCGGCTGCTGTTGTCGTCACACATGCAAAAATCGCGAAAGAACGCGGATGGAAGCCGCTCGGACGCATCGTCGGCTGGGCCACCGCTGGAGTTCCTCCGCAGATCATGGGCATCGGCCCGGTGCCCGCCATCCAGAAGGCGCTGGCGCTCGCGGGACTCAAGCTGGAACAAATGGATTTAATCGAAGTGAACGAAGCGTTCGCGGCGCAGTACCTCGCGGTGGAAAAAATCCTGAAACTCCCGCGCGATAAAACCAACGTGAACGGCGGCGCAATCGCGCTCGGCCATCCATTGGCCGCAAGCGGAACCCGGCTCGTGCTGACGCTTCTTCTCGAACTTCGCCGTCGCGGCGCGCGTTACGGCATAGCGAGCGCGTGCATCGGCGGAGGCCAGGGAATCGCTGTCATCGTTGAATCGCTCGCCTGAAGCGCTCGCTCCTGCACAATCACACCCGATTCAGTTATTATGGCGGGGCCGCAATCCGTCATTATTTGCCGGGGAAATTATGGCTTACGAAAACTTGCTGTCTGAGGTGAACGAACAGGCTGCGCGAATTGCTTTCAATCGTAGGCGTGCCTTCATCCGGAAACGGCCAAAGTCTCAGGGGCGCTGATGATGGCCGGTGAGTCCAAGGTATCCACGATCCGCGGTGAACTGAAAGCAGCAGGCTTGCGCTTTGCAATTGTCGTCAGCCAGTTTAATAGCTTTATTACGGACAGGCTGCTTGCCGGCGCCCTGGATGCCCTGGCGCGTTCTGGCGCCGGAGACAAACAGGTCGAAGTCGTGCGCGTGCCGGGCTCTTTCGAAATTCCGATCGCCGCCAAGAAACTGGCCGCTACAAACCGGTTCGATTCGATCGTCTGTATCGGATGCATTCTGCGTGGAGAAACTTCACACTATGATGTCGTGGTGTCCGAGACGGCTCGCGGCATTCAGCTCGCTCAACTTGATTCCGGAGTGCCCATGATCTTGTGCGTGTTGACCTGCGACACTCTCGAACAAGCCATTAACCGCGCTGGGCTGAAAGGCGGAAATAAGGGCTACGAATCCGGGCTTGCCGCTATCGAGATGGCTCACCTGTCGCGCAAACTCTCGAAAGGTTCTGTTCGCGGTGCAACTCGCTCGCGTCCCCATAGATGACACTTCGCCGCAAATCCCGCGAGTTCGCGCTTCAGATGTTATTTGAATGGGACGTGACGCGGCAGAAGGCCTCGCGCGTGGAGCAGCTTTTCTGGAAATCGGCGCGCGCTGCGGATTCCACAAGAAAGTTCGCCAACCAGCTTTTCGAAGGGGCAATTGCAGAGGCCGAAGTAACCGACAAGCTGGTTCAAAAACTTTCCGAAAACTGGAAGCTCGAGCGTTTGGCGGCCGTGGATCGAAGTATTTTACGTCTGGCGGTGTACGAACTACGCTTCGGCACCGCGCCGCCGAAAGTTGTGATCGACGAAGCGCTCGAGCTCGCTAAGAAATTTTCTTCGGCCGACGCCCCGCCGTTTCTGAATGGCATCCTCAACGCTGCGTATAAGTCTCTCGAAGCTTAGGCTCTCCCTCGTCGCTTTGAAATTTCCGCGCGCTTTCGCCTCGAATCGGGAAGCGTAAAGCATGCCCACAACATCAGGCTTCGATTTCGCCTTCGAAAACGCGGATCGCTGAGCCGCTCACTTTGGGAGTCAGCCGCCCGCGTTCCGCCATAATTTCCACTTGGATCTCGCTAGGGCGGCCCATTTCGACTCCCTGCATGATCGTCAATCCTTCCGATGCGCGCAATTGGCCGTGCTGCACGAGGTACGCGCCGAGCGACCCGCCTGCCGAGCCGGTTGCCGGATCTTCGATGATGCCCCACGGCACCATGCCGCGCGCGAACACTCTGCCGTGGCCGCCCATCGCAAAACAATATGCCATCGTGCCGCCGGTTGATATCAGGTGAGCCAGGGCGCGCATATTCATGTGGATGCGGGGAAGCACGCTGCGCCGGCTCACCGGCACCATCAAATTCGATATTCCCGTGGACACAAATTCAAGAGGCAGTGAAGCTGCGAGATCGCTCGGCTTCAATCCAAGCGTTTCCGCCAGCGCCGCGCGCGTGAATCGAGCGCGTTTGAAACTCGCCGGCTTCTGAGTCATCGTGACGCGCACCACCCGGCCATTGTGAAATGTGAACTCAACCGGCAAAATCCCCGCGCCGGTCTGTTGAAGTATGTGCACACTTCCTTCGGAAGCGGGCACCACGCCCAACTCCGCGAGAAGAAACCATGTCCCAATCACCGGATGGCCGGCCAGCGGGAGTTCGCGCGTAGTCGTGAAAATGCGCAAGCGGGCCAGCGCGCGATTGTTCGTGGGCTTCTGGATGAACACCGTTTCGGAGAGATTCATTTCGCGTGCAATGGCTTGCATCTTCGCGGTGGAAAGACCGTCGCCGTCAGTAACCACGGCGAGCGGATTTCCGGCGAAACGTTTCGTGGTGAAAACATCCAGCGTGTAAAGTCGCCGCTTCATGATTCTGCTTTCTGCCCCATCGGGCGCACAGCTTTTCGATTTACAAGCGTTCTAGTTCGACGCGCGTCCGTTCGTTCCGCACATTGCCGGTGTTCAGCGTCGTCTTCGGCTCTAAAAGAACAACTTCGACTTCCTCGTCCGCGACGGGTAGATGTTCCACACCCTTCGGCACGATGATGAATTCACCCGGCGCTACCACGGCTTCGCGGTCGCGAAATTTCATGCGCAGGCGTCCTTTAATCACGAGGAATAGCTCGTCTTCATTCTCGTGATGGTGCCACACGAATTCGCCGGTGAACTTGACGACCTTCACGTAAGAATCGTTCAACTCGCCGACGATTTTCGGGCTCCAGTGTTCTTTCACTTTCGATAGCTTTTCATTCAGATTCACGACTTCCATATTCTCTTTCCTTTTCCGCGCCAGCAGCGCACGAATGCATTTTCAGGCCTGGTGAAGGCGCCTGACCACGGCGCTGGCTTCGTCGAGAACCCGGCGTGTGGTTTCCGGCCGCGTGGTCTCGGAATAAATCCGCAACATATGTTCTGTCCCTGATGCCCGCACCATGACCCAGCCTATATCCCCAAGATACATCTTCAGGCCGTCGAGATCCTCACGTCGAGTGATCGGCCAATCCAGTAGCCTGGTGAATTTGGCGTCCGTGAAATGGCTCAATGCTTTTTTCTTCTGTGCATCTGTGACGATCAGGTCCACGCGCCCGTAGTGATGTTCGCCGAATTCCCGGTGAAGCATGGCGACGAGTTCGCCGAGTCGCTTGCCGTGCCAGGCCATCACCTCGGCAAGCAGCAGGGCATTCACGGTGGCGTCGCGTTCCGGCAAATACAGCTTGGTGCCGATCCCGCCGCTTTCCTCGCCTCCCAACAGGATGTCGCTCTCGAGCATGCGGTCGCAGATATATTTGAAGCCAATCGGCGTTTCCCAGACTTTGCGCCCGAAATGACCGGCTATTTTGTCGATCATTTTCGTTGTGGAAAAGGTTTTTGCCACATCGCCAGTCAGCTTGCGCGTTCCTGCCAGATGCCAGAGCAAGATAGAGAATATTTGGTGTGGCGTGATGAAAGTGCCATCGCTGTCCATGGCGCCGATGCGGTCGGCGTCTCCGTCAAAGGCAAATCCCGCGTCAAAGTGGCCTTTGCGCAAAGCCTGACGCAGCGCTTCCACGTGCGGCTCGATGGGCTCGGGATTCACGCCTCCGAACAGCGGATCGCGCGTGCCGCGAATTTCCTCGCATTCAATTCCGTTGCGGCGGAAGAGTTCGCTCAACAAACCTCTCCCCGCTCCATGCATGGGATCAATGAGGAACCGGAATTTCGCTGCACGTATGCGGTCCCAGTCAACCAGTCCGGCCAGAGTTTCCAGATACGGCGTGCGAACGTCGAGCGAGCGGATTAGATCTTTTCTCGGCGGAAGCGGAGGCACGCCGTCACGCAAAACTTTCGTCAGTTCCGTTTCAATCTGCGCAACGATTGCGGGCGACGCGGAACTGCCGTAGCTGGCTTTGAATTTCATGCCGTTCCAGCGAAATGGATTGTGGCTCGCCGTGATTTGGATTCCGCCGGCCGCGCCGCGCATGCGGACCAGTAAGGAAAGTGCCGGCGTAGGACATGCGTCGGAAGCAAGCGAAACCGGGCTACCCGCTGCGGAAACGGTCTCGGCCACGACTTGTGCGAATTTTTCTGACCCGAAGCGTGTGTCAAATCCCACCAATATTTCCGCTCCCGGCTTTTCTGCGCGAACCACGTAACGCGCGATGGCGTGCGCCACCTTCCGCACGTTCTCGTAGGTGACCTCATCGGCGATAATGCCGCGCCAGCCGTCTGTGCCAAATTTAATTTGCGTCACGCTTCAGAGTATAAGCGATGGATTTTGCGGCGGAAAGGAAGTGTTGTGGAGCCACGCCAAAAATAACCAGCCAAAATGGGAAAACGCCGTCCGTGCCCGGATTACAGCAGATGCTTCAGCTTCCGCTCCTCCAGCCACCTGACGATTCTCCCTACGTCCTGCGATCGCTCGCGAGGACATAGAAGAATGGCGTCATCGGTCTCGACCAGCACCATGTCGCGTACCCCAATCGCAGCTATGAACTTCTTCGGACTCCAGAGATAGTTTCCGCTCGCGTCAATTGAAAAGAACGGCCCGGCCGAGACGTTCGCGCCGGGTTTGGAAGCGAGCAGCTCATACACCGCAGCCCAAGAACCGATATCGCTCCAGCCGACTTTCGCGGGAATCACGAAAACGCGCGGCGGACCGGCGGCGCGGTCTCTCCGAGCGTTCACGCCGGAAGTGGACCGGGTAGCCGGTTCCATTACGGCATAATCAACCGATATATTTTCAAGGCGCGGATAAATTCTCCGCAGCGCGGATGCATATCGGGCCGTACCGATAGTCTTCGCGAGTTCGGTAAGCGCGGCGTGTGTGCCGGGCAGAAATCGCCGAAGGTTTTCCAGGAAGGTCGAGGCTCGCCAGAAAAACATCCCCGCATTCCAGAAATACTTTTGTGACGCTACATACTTACGCGCGACAGGCAGCGCAGGTTTTTCAGTAAACCGGCGGACGGAATAAGCTGCTACACCGCCCGGCCGAGCGAACATGCCACCGCGTTCGATGTATCCGTAACCTGTTTCCGGCCGACCAGGCGGAACGCCGAGTACCACCAGGTTTCCGCGCTCGCTTGCAAGATTCAGCGCCGCGCGCACGAGTTTGCGATATCTCGGGGCATCGCCAATGTAACTATCGGCGGGAAGCACAGCCATCAGTGCGTCCCCGTGTACGCGTGCGAGATGGATTGCCGCCAGGCCGATGGCCGCAGCCGTGTTGCGCCCAAGCGGTTCAGCCAATATTTGCGAAGAAGGCACCCCGCGAAGTTCGCGACGGGCTGCGGCGGACTGTTCCGCGTTCGTCACGACCCAAAAATTTCGCTGCGGAACGATCGGCTCCAGCCGCGCAACAGTTTCGCGCAGCATAGTTTCGTTCCCAGCGATGTTCAGAAGTTGTTTCGGAGTGCGCATGCGGCTGCGCGGCCAGAAACGCGTGCCGCGTCCGCCCGCAAGTAGGACAGCGCATGTGGGAATCGAGACCCTTGCTGCCGGTGTTTTCTGAGCGCGACTCACAAATGCACCAGCCTCGACCATTGCGCTTCGCTGATCCCCTGAGCGACCAGCTGTCTCTCCAATTCACTTAGGTCACCAGGGACGTAAGTCCGCAACACTTCCGAGCGCGAATCGGGCTTCAATTCATACGCGCTGAGCGCTGCAGGAATCAGCCAGACTTGCGCGGGCCCGTACTTCATGTGCTCGCCGGCCCACTGAATCTCACCCGCGCCTTCAAGAATGATCAATAGTTCGAAGCGGCCGGCCACTGCATCCGGAGTGATACGTTTCTCAAATTCCCATTTCTCAGCCACAAAATACCGGCACGCTGCAAAGTATGTTGTCGTTGCTGAATTGCGCTGGACTTGCACGGCCTCAATTTTTCCGGCGTTTTGCGCTCCAAACCGCATCACTTCGAGCGCCTTCTCGATATGCAAAGCTCGCGCCTGCCCCTTCGCGTCGCGGCGATTGTAATCGTAAACACGATAGGTGATGTCGGAATGTTCCTGGATCTCGCAGAGGATCAGTCCCGGTCCAATCGTGTGCGCTGTACCGGCCGGAACAAAAATTGCCTCTCCTGTCTGCACAGGAATGTGCTCCAGACAATCCTCCGCGGTACCGTCGGCTATCGAGCGGCGGAATTGTTGCAGATCCACGCCGTCCTTCAGTCCCACCATCACTTCGGCGCCTTTGCCGGCTCGCATCGCGTACCACATCTCCGTCTTGCCACGGCCCCCGGCAGACTGTTCGTGCCGTGCAGCATAATCATCATCCGGATGAACTTGTACGGAAAGCTTATCTTCCACAAACAGAAATTTCACGAGGAGCGGGAAAGAACCGTGTTCACGCTCAGACGTTCCCTTCCATTCGGCCGGCATTTCTCGCCAGGCGTCAGCGAGTTTTTTGCCCGCATAGGGACCTGACGCGAAAACGCAGTCATTGCCCGTCAGCCAAGCTTCGCCAAGCGGTTCGGTTAAATTTGATTTGTCAGGGAAAAATGGCGCCAGAGAACGGGCGCCCCAGGGACGCGGGCTGAAAATCGGCTCCAGCCGCGCCGGACAAAGATTCACGCCGCACTGCCGAAGAAGCGCCGCATCCTGCTCAGGCCTTCTTGGATTCGCTCCATCGACGTCGCATAAGAAATACGAATGTGCCCCGGCGCGCCAAATGGTTCGCCCGGCACCACGGCCACATGCTCGCGTTCCAGAAGTTGCCTGGCCACAGCCACATCGTCAGGCATTTGTTTGTTGAAATGCGCGCTGACATTGGGGAACACGTAGAAGGCGCCGTGTGGCGTGGCGCACGTAATTCCCGGAATGGCGCGCAAGCCCGCCAGAATGTTTTCTCGGCGCCGCGCATATTCGGCAAGCATGGTTGCTACGGTATCCATGCTCCCGCGCATGGCTGCCAGGGCGGCGTATTGGGTGATCGAATTCGGATTCGAAGTGGACTGGCTCTGCAATTTCGCGACTGCGTCCACCAGCGGCTTCGGCGCCAGGACGTAGCCCATGCGCCAGCCGGTCATGGCAAAAGTTTTTGAAAATGATCCGGCGATAATCGTGTGTTCTTTCGCGCCCGGCACACTCGCTATCGAAAACGGTTTCGCGTCGCCGTAGGTGAAGTGCGAATAGCACTCATCGGAAAGCAGCCAAACGTGGCGGCGCTTGCATACGTCCAAAATCTTCGCGAATTCATCTGGTGGAATTACCGCTCCCGTAGGATTGTTTGGAGAATTCACCATTACCATGCGCGTCCGCGGAGTGATCGCTTTTTCCACTTCCGCAGCGCGCAAAATAAATTCATCCTCGGCGCGCGTGGGCACCACCACCGGTTTTCCACCCGCATACTTAATAATATCGGGATAGCTCACCCAATAAGGCGCGCCAATGATTACTTCATCGCCGGAATCAACCAGCGCGCAAACCGTGTTGAAAATTGCGTGCTTTCCCCCGGTGTTCACCACGCACTCTGCCGGCTGATAGGACGAACCTAATTGCGCGGCGTGCCAGTCGCAGATGGCCTGGCGCAGCGGCGCAATGCCGAATACCGAAGTGTATTTCGTTCGATTTTCTTCCAGCGCTTTGATCGCGGCGCGCTTGATGTGTTCCGGCGTCGGAAAATCAGGCTCGCCGGGGCCGAAGTCGGCCACGTCAACTCCCTGCGCCTTCAGCCGCTCCGCTTCCTGCAGCACGACCATGGTCTGCGAAACGCTGATGCGATTCACGCGGTCTGCAAGGTGGAATACCTCTTCCATTTTTCTCCCCGTCGCAGGTTCCATTAGGCGTCCTCTTTACTGACTTTCGCGCGCAGCCGCTCCGCCACAATCGGCGGCACCAAATCCTTGACCGAGCCACCGAGCCGCGCGAGTTCTTTCACCAGCCGCGAACTCAAGTAGCTGTACTGTTGCGCCGGCAGCATGAATACCGTTTCCACTTGCGGCTCGATATGGCGGTTCATCATCGCCATCTGCAACTCATACTCGTAGTCGGAAACGGCGCGTATCCCTCGAACCACTACCCGCGCGTTCTTGGTGTTGGCGTATTCCATCAACAACCCGTCGAACACGTCCACTTCCACATTTTTCCAATCGAAGGTAACAGCTTCCAGCAGCTCAATGCGTTCCTTCACTTCGAATAATGGATCTTTTTCCAGGTTGTGCGCAACGGCCACGATCAGTTTGTCGAAAATCATCGCGCCACGCGCAATTAAATCGAGGTGGCCGTTGGTAACGGGGTCGAAAGACCCGGGATAGATAGCGATCACTGGTTGTTGCCTTCAGAAGGCATTTCGTGCGCCATTCTAACCTACATTTTCCCGCGCTGCGGTCACAAAAATCCCTGGCGCAAAATGGTCCTTCTAAGGATCGCGTAATCCACGCTGAAAGCGTCTCCCGCAGCCAGCGGAGTCAGAGGCACTCTCTGCAGAGTCGGCCGCGAACGCGCAAACATGCTTGAAAACCATTGAGCCTCCATAACTGCCGCTCAGAGGTAGTTTCCCGCCATTGGCTGCATCAGATTTGACTAAGGCGACTAGAATGGTCGTTGTTTAAGCTATTGTGTCTTATAGCCTTGTGGGTGCATCTAAACTTGACAAGGGGAAGCGCCCGACTTACAATTCAAGTGCGACTGATTTAGTCGTATTTGACTCTAATGATGAAGCTATCGAAAAAGGCGGACTACGGCCTTATCGCCCTGAAGCATCTCGCGATGCACAACGGACACGGTTCCTGTAGCGCATCCGATATCGCCGAGGTTTACAAAATGTCCACGCCGCTGATGGCTAAAGTCCTTCAGAAGCTGGCCAAGGGCGGATTGGTCGCGGCACGGCATGGTTCGAGCGGGGGATACACACTGGCGCGCGATGCTTCCCTGATCACCGCGCTGGATGTGATTCGCGCGATTGACGGACCTTTGTTCATCACGTCCTGCATCACCTCGCGCGGCGCTTGCGGCGTCACTACCACTTGTTCGATTCGCGAACCGCTCCGCCGAGTGAACGACAGTATTTTGGAAGTCCTTGGGAAAGTCACAATTTCACAGATGACCGACGAAGCGCCAATGTCCGAGGTCGTCGAGTTAAGAGTTTAGGAGAATAGAATGGCAATCAAGCTCCCGATTTATATGGATAACCACGCGACCACGCCCGTCGATCCTCGCGTCGTCGAAGCGATGCTGCCTTATTTCACTGAAAAGTTCGGAAACTCCGCCAGCCGCAACCACGAATTCGGTTGGGTGGCGGAAGAAGCCGTGGAAAATGCCCGTGGACAGATAGCCAAGCTCATCAACGCTACGCCGAAGGAAATCATCTTCACCAGCGGCGCGACGGAATCCACCAACCTCGCCATCAAGGGCGCGGCGGAAATGTACCGCGAAAAGGGCAATCATATTATTACGCAGGTCACCGAGCACAAGGCCACGCTCGACACCTGCAAGCGCCTCGAAAAATACGGTTACGAAGTCACCTATCTCCCGGTGCAGAAAGACGGTCGCATCAGCCTGGATGAATTGCGCAAAGCCATCACGCCCAAGACCATCCTGATCTCGATCATGTATGCCAATAACGAAATCGGCGTGATACAGCCCATCGCGGAGATCGGCAAGATTGCAAAAGAAAAGGGCATCTTCTTTCACGTGGACGCCGTGCAAGCCGTCGGCAAAATTCCGGTGGACGTCCAAAAAGACGGCATCGACCTGATGTCGATTTCCGGCCACAAGATTTACGGCCCGAAAGGCATCGGCGCTTTGTACGTGCGCAGAAAGAATCCCCGCGTCCAACTTGCGGCGATCATTGACGGCGGTGGCCACGAGCGCGGCATGCGTTCCGGCACGCTGAACGTTACCGGCATCGTCGGACTCGGCAAAGCCTGCGAAATCTGCCAGAACGAAATGGCTGCGGAAAGCGAGAAACTCCGCAAGCTTCGCGAACGTCTGACCGAACGTATCATGTCGCGCCTGGACGAAACGTTTATCAACGGCTCGATGGAGCATCGCTTGCCGCACAACATCAACATCAGTTTCGCCTTCGTTGAAGGCGAATCGCTTTTGATGGGCATCAACGACATCGCAGTTTCCAGCGGCTCTGCTTGCACTTCCGCCACGCTCGAACCAAGTTACGTTCTCAAGGCGCTCGGCGTGGGCGAAGACCTGGCGCACACTTCCATCCGTTTCGGAATCGGCCGGTTTAACACCGCCGAGGAAGTTGACTATGTAGCGGACCGCGTGGTGGAAACCGTGCAACGCCTGCGCGAACTTTCTCCTCTATATGAAATGGCGAAAGAAGGCGTGGACGTCAGTAAAATGACTTGGCAGACGGCGGCAGAACACTAAAAAGATGAAATATCAGGGCACACTCGGAGTTCATGCCACAGTGAGCGAAGACACGCCGGTGTTTGACGTGTTCTTTGCGCCCAATGTGGACAAAAGCGCCTGCAACTCTCGAAGATTTCGCGAGCTGCAGGAGCTGGGGGAATTCCTGGAAACCCTGGAAGTACAGCATGAAGTGGTCGCGAAGACCCTCGAGGAACTTCGCAAAGGGCGTTCGGCATCCATCGAAAATATTGTTTTGTCGGACGAAGTGATTTTTGATCAAGGGTTGGACAGCACTGTTACTTTGAACAGGAGAATCAACTAATGGCTTACAGCGATAAAGTGATCGAGCATTACAACAATCCGCGTAACGTCGGCTCGCTCGACAAGAAAGACCCCAACGTCGGCACCGGCTTGGTCGGCGCGCCCGAATGCGGCGACGTGATGAAGCTGCAGATGAAAGTGAACCCCGATACCCGCATTATCGAAGAGGCGAAATTCAAGACCTTCGGCTGCGGCTCGGCCATCGCCAGTTCCTCACTCGCTACCGAATGGGTGAAGGGCAAGACGGTCGAAGAAGCTCTTGCCATCAAGAACACGGACATCGTGCGCGAGCTGTCGCTCCCCCCGGTGAAGATCCATTGCTCGGTGCTGGCGGAAGACGCTATCAAGGCCGCGCTGTCCGACTGGAAGAAAAAGCAGGGCGACGCCGAAGCGAAGCCGGCTGAGCCAGCGACGGCAGCAAGCCACTAAGTTTCTTGCGGCGCAGTTCTAGCCACCAGAGTGCAAGAGAAGTTTGAAAGCTTTGTGGGTCGTGGCTTCAGCCACGACATAAAGTTGCGAATCAGAGCGGCTTTAGCCGCTGAAGTTCCGCAGCTGGACGTTAACAGCAAAGGCTCAAAGGAACACAGACGTATGATTCACGTAAGCGAAAAAGCAGCAGCAAAAATCCGCGAGTTGTTGGCGAAAGAGGGCGTGCCTGCTGACTCCGGCGGGTTGCGTGTGGGTGTGCAGGGAGGCGGCTGTTCCGGGCTGACGTACGCGATGCGGCTCGATACCGAAGCGCGAAATCGCGACAAAGTCTTCGAAGAGAATGGCGCCCGTATTTTCGTGGACGCGAAAAGCTATCTCTACCTTCACAACACCACGCTCGATTATCTCGAAGACCTGATGAAGCAGGGCTTCGTGTTCCAGAATCCACAGGCCACGCGGAGTTGCGGTTGCGGCAGTTCCTTCACCGCTTGAGATTTCTGATGAGCGGCAGTCGCGAAATTTCCTCCTGCGCGCTGCAGCCCGACTCCGGCCCGCATCCGGCCAAAGCCAAACGAATATGAGTGTGACGCAAACACGACGCGACGAAACCAGCCGGTCTGCCGGCACGAAGTGCTGGAATTGCCAGGCTCCCGTTGCCGAGACCCATTTTTGTGCCGCGTGCGGCAAGATTCAGTCCCTGCCCGAGGGCACCGATTATTTTGCATTCTTCGGTTTGCAGGAAAAATTGTCGCTCGATTCGGCGCAACTCGAAGCGCAGTTTCACAAGTTGAGCTGGAAGCTTCACCCGGACAATTTCGTGCGCGCCGGCGATTTCGAACGCGACCTTTCGCTAAATCGTTCTTCGGAATTAAATGACGCCTATCGCACCCTGCGTGAGCCGATCTCGCGCGTGGAATATTTGTTGTTGCGTCGCGGCCTCAGAAAAGAGGGCACCACCAAACAGCAGGCGCCGCCCGAATTGCTCGAGGAAGTCTTTGAGCTGAACGAATCGCTCGACGAGTTGCGGGAGGCGCGCGCCGAAGGCGGCGACCTGGCCGCATTGCGTGAACCGCTTGACGCCGCGCAAAAGAATTTTCAGGGAAAGCTCGAAGAAGTGGACGCCGAGCTCATGCGAATCGGTCAGGAATGGGATGCGGCTCTCGACGACGCCGCGGATGAAGCCAAGAAGCAAGCTTTGCTGGCTCGTATGAACGAAGTGCTGAATCGCCGAAGCTACATCCGCAATCTCGTAGTCGGCGTGCAAAAAGAACTGGCCGAAGCTTAGGTACTAAGAGCCTTAAGCTGTCATCCCGAGCGGAGCGAGGGATCTGTCCTTTGTAGAATGAGGCGGTTGAAACGATCAGCATCAAGTTTTCTCTCAGAGGCAAAATGGGACGCGTTGTAGGCATCGATCTCGGCACAACTTTCAGCCTGATTGCGTATCTCGATCCGCAAACGGGCGCGCCGAAGTGTATCCCGGGGCCTTACGGTTCCACGTTGTGCCCCTCCGTCGTCAGTGTCGATGAAGACGGCAAAGTAATCGTTGGCGAGCCTGCCCGCGCACTGCTCCTCACAAAGCCCGATCGCACGATTTACTCCGTCAAACGCCTGATGGGCCGCGGCGTCGCTGACGTCCAAGAAGAACTGAAAATCTTTCCTTTCCGCATTGATCCCGCCGGCCGCAGCGTAATCCGAGTCGGCTTGGGTGACAAATGGTTCACGCCGCCGGAGATTTCCGCGTTCATCCTGCGCGAATTGAAATCCTGGGCCGAAAATTATTTCAAGGAGCCTGTTGACCGCGCGGTCATCACCGTCCCGGCGTATTTTAACGACGCGCAACGCCAAGCCACCAAGGACGCCGGCAAAATCGCCGGCCTCGAAGTCTTGCGTCTCGTAAACGAGCCCACCGCTGCCGCTCTCGCTTATGGTTTGCACAAACAGAAACGCGGTTACGTTGCCGTGTACGATTTTGGCGGCGGCACCTTTGACATCTCGATCCTCAAACTCGTCTCCACTACCGAAGGCGACATTTACCAAGTCCTTTCCACCAACGGTGACACGCACCTTGGCGGAGATGACATCGACAACGAAATGCAGCGCAGGACGCGCGGAACGATTCTCAAGCTGTTTCAGACCGATCTCGCAAATCGCCCGAAAGACATCCAGGAGTTGCGCCAGATCCTGATCGCAGCGAAACACGCGCTTTCCGCGGAAGACAGCGTGATGCTCCGTTTCAATCTTTCCGGCGGCAAGATGTTCGAAGAGCTTCTCACGCGCACGGAGTTCGAGAAATGGATTCAGCCCATCGTCGCTCGCACTATGGGGCCCGTGAAAATGGCCCTCGCTGACGCAAAACTCACTCCGGGCCAGATCGAAGAAGTTGTTTTGGTCGGTGGCTCCACGCGTATTCCTCTCGTGCGCAAGACGGTCGGTGATTATTTCGGCCGCGCTCCACATTGCGAACTCAACCCCGACGAAGTTGTCGCTCTCGGGGCTGCTGTGCAAGCGGACATCCTCGAATCCGGCGTGAAGACCATGCTGCTGCTCGACGTGACGCCTCTCTCTCTCGGCATCGAAACCATGGGTGGCGTCGTCGCAAAAATTATTCCTCGGAACTCAACGATTCCCGCTAGCGCCCAGGAGCTTTTCACCACCGGCGTAGAAAATCAGACCGGAATCGACGTGCATGTCCTTCAGGGCGAACGCGAACTCGCAAAAGATTGCCGCTCGCTCGCAAAGTTTCAGCTGAAAGTTCCGCCGGGGCCCGCGGGACTGGCGCGCATCGAAGTAAAATTCCTAATCGACGCCAACGGCATTCTGCAAGTGGCCGCCCGCGATTTGCGAACGAACGCGGAGCACACCATCGAAGTGCAGCCAAGTTACGGCCTCTCCGATGAAGAAGTCGAACGCATGCTCGAAGAGTCCATCGAATTTGCCGAGCAGGATTTCTCCGAGCGCCAGGTAATCGAATCGCGCACCGAAGCCGAAACCATCCTCGCAGCCACGGAGAAGACCCTGCTGAATCCTCGCGCCGGCGAGCTCGCGCCTGAAGAGCGCCGCGCCATCGATGAATCCGCAGCGCAACTGCGCGCCGCGATGGCCGGTTCGGATTACAAATTAATGCGCGAACGTATCGAGGCTCTAAACGAAGCGACAATGCATCTGGCGGAAATACTCATGAATGGCGCGCTGCAAACCGCGCTGGAAGGCAAGCGCCTCGAAGACGTGTGATGCTGCGGCGTCTCGGCAACGCGTCATCCCGGTCCGCGGTGGACGAGGACCTGCAGTTTGTTTTTTGGAAGGGCGGGGTTTTAACCCCGCCGTCTCGGAACTGGCTGTAAAGGGGCTTTAGCCCCTGAAGCCAATCTCGAGATTGTTACCGGAAGGAGTGTTTAAGAATGGGCGGCAAGAACCCCTACATTGAAGAAACCAAGTACACGCCGGCGACGAAGAAATATAAGATCACCTTCGTCAAGGATGGCCAACCGGTCGAAGTCGATCCTGAAAAAATCCCGTACGGGCACGACGGTTTGCCCGGCAGCATCCTCGATATTTCTCAGGGCTTTCACAAGGGACTGGACCACGCCTGCGGTGGCGTCTGCGCCTGTTCCACCTGCCACGTGATCGTTCACGAGGGTCTGGATACGTGCAACGAAGCCACCGACGCCGAACTTGATCAGCTCGACGAAGCCCCCGGCGTCACACCGAAATCGCGCCTGGGCTGCCAATGCGTCCCCGACGGCACGAAAGACGTCGTCATCGAAATTCCCGAGTGGAACAAAAATTACGCGAAGGAAGCCGAGCACTAGATTCTGGTCTAGCTCTCATCTCACGGAACGAAGTCGAGAGGTAATCGTGCCCCACACATTTGATTGGGACGACCCGGAAGAAATCGGACTCCAGCTTGCCGAAAAACACCCCGGCGTCGATCCGCTCACCATCCGCTTCACCGACTTGCATAAATGGATCATCGAGCTGCCGGGTTTTACCGGCGATCCCAAGCTGTCGAACGAGGGAAAGCTCGAAGCCATCCAAATGGCATGGCACGAGGAATTTCAAGACGGCCAGGAATAGCCACGAAGCCGGATCTCAAATTGGGAGGGAACTCGAATGGAAGCCGATTTACGTTACCCCATCGGGAAATACCGTCGTCCCGGAGAGCTGACGAACGACCAGCGCCGCGAGGCCATAAGTGACATCGAACAAGCCCCCGCGCGACTTGCCTCTGTCGTAAAAAATCTAAAGCCCGAGCAACTCGACACGCCTTATCGTCCCGGTGGATGGACCGTGCGCCAAGTTGTGCATCATCTTCCCGACAGCCACATGAACGCCTACGTGCGCATGAAGCTCGCGCTCACAGAAGAGGAGCCCACGATCAAGCCGTATGACGAGGCGCGCTGGGCCGAGTTACCCGATGGCAAGACCTCGCCCATTGAACCTTCCCTCGCGATACTCGAAAATTTGCATAAGCGCTGGGTGCTCCTGCTGAAGTCGCTCTCCGCCGCGGACTGGTCGCGAAAATACGGCCACCCCGACTGGCCTAAGCCCATGTCGCTCGACGACACGCTCGCGCTCTATGCCTGGCACGGAAAACATCACGTTGCGCACATAACCGCCCTGCGCGAACGCAACGGCTGGCAGTAGCCCGGCAATCCCTTTGTGGGATGCCGTCACCATAAGTGGTAAAATCTGATTATGCCGCACAGCTTTTCAAGGTATGATGCCGAGCCCGAGGCGCAATCTTCGGGCAGATTCGGCGGCTCGCCTCCGAGAAAGACAGCAGTTGGCGTCTTAGACCCTCCAGTTCCGCCGCGAAATACTCCCCGCAGCCCGCTTGGAGTTTTCCTCGCTGGCCTCCGCAAATTCTTCAGCCGCCGCTAGTTTCGTCCTTTCGTCTCCTGGCTTAGCCTATCAACCTATAGGAGGATTATTATGGCAGGGGGGGCAGGCCGATTTGGGCCAGGATTTCGCGGAAGCGGGGTTCATCGTGGAGAGTGGACATGGTCGGATCGATTCTCAATTGAGTAAGATACGTGTCGCGCTTCAGGTAGGATTCCTGCAAATCTTTCAGCGCTTGTTCCTTATCCCCGAGCAGCGCGGATGTCTGCGCCAGGTTATACGCTCGTTCCTGCCCTTTGGCGTACAGATTTTGCTGCTCTTTCAGGATTGCGAGCAACATGCCGTGAGATCCGCCGCGGGCAAAGCCCTTCTCTCCTGCGGCGACGATGGCTAGGCGATGGTCGTCGTGCAGCAGTACCGCCGATTTTCTGGACTCCGCCAGATATTGCGGCCAATTTCCTTGCGAAGTGTATATGATCGCCAAATAAGTATGAGGGGAAAGAAAATCGGGCTCGCTGGCCTCCAGTTGCTTCAACAGCGCGACGGCCTGATCGGTGTTGCCGGCATAAAACAGAATCAAACCTTTATCCGCGAGTACGGACTTGGACTCCGGGTCCAGCTTCTGCGCTTTTTCAATTTCCTCCAGCGATTCCGGGAAGCGGCCCAAATGCAGCAAAAACGTGGCGTACCAGTGATGCGCGCGCACGGAATTCGGATCCAGTTCGAGCGCGCGTTTGAACTCACTTTGTGCGCTGGGAACGTCCCAGGACCAATAAAAATCTACGAACGCGAGGGAACTGTGCGCTCCTGAGAGCGAATCATTAAGGGCAATCGCGCGTTTGGCTGCCGCAGCCGCCCGCGGATACGCTTCGCTCGGCGGCATCACGGAATATTCACGCAGCAGGTTATAACTGTCGGCCATTCCCACGTAGGGTTCCGCATACTGTGGATCGCGCACCACCGCCTGCGTGAAATAGTCCACTGCTTGATTCAGAGACTCCGGTGTCCTCTTATTAAAGTAATAGATTCCCTTCAGATAGAGTTGTTCGGCTTCCGGGTCGATCGCGCGCGGCTGCGAAGCCGCGGCCTCTTTGCGCGCCGCTCGGGCAGACCAACTTCGGCGAGTAACTGCAACGATCACGAGCGCCGCCAAGATCACCAGCGCAATTGCGAAATACCGGAATTCGCGCCGCCGGCGGTCGAATAGCGGCGATGTGCGACTGATGCCCCCCGCGTTGCGCCGCTCGCCAATGCGCCGATCGTTAACCACAGGATCGGCTAATGAAGAATCGAGCGAGATGGGTTCCGTGAAGTACTCGGCATCTGTCTCCCCTGCCTCATTGCCAGGGTTGCCCTCACCTTCGAGTTCGACGGTATCGTTTTTACCCTTCAGCCATTCGGTGAGCTCATCCGTGTTGGCGTAGACATTCGCGCGTCCTGCGCCTGGGACACGACGGACTGGAAGTCCGCGCGTACTCTCCCAGCGCTTTACCGTGCGCTCGTCGCGGCCAAAGAATGCGCCAATCTCTTTCCAAGTGTCGAGGCGTCTATTAGGGCCTGGAGTGCTGTCCGAGGGGCTCATATCCCGATTTGTCCCGATTTGTCCTTAATTGCCGTTTGCCCTGCGAGTCAGCATGCTCGATTATACTCTGTTCATAGCGCAGGACTCACAATCTTCATTCCTTCGAGGCTTGCCGCGCGCCGGTGGGACGGCGGACGCGGTACGGCAAAGCACCATTGGATCGATCGACGCCCCAAGTTAGTGTCCAGGGGCCGCCCTAACCTATTCAAAACAAACAACGCCATACCAGTCGGACCAGAATCGCGTCTTGCTCTTGCACATCTCCGACGATGCCACGCGTTTTTGGGCACAGTTGTCGCCCGAACAAAAACAGCGATTGCAGTCAGCAACATTCCGAGCGAGGACAGTTTGGAGATGGCGCTTATCGAACCGCTGAAATGAGGATGGTCATCTTTAAGTTGGAAGGGAAGCAGGTCAAGAAAGAAAATCTGGTAGCGCTAACGGGAATCGAACCCGTATTTCAGCCTTGAAAGGGCCGCGTGCTAACCGTTGCACCATAGCGCCGAAGGTTACTTAGCTTTTCAGAGTTTAGCGTACTCGCCCGCTTTTACCAATGCTTCGCGATGCCCAAATTTTTCGCTACCACGCGCCGCTTCATGCTGCGTTTTCTCCCGCCGCGGCCGTTTGTGTTGTTCTTTCCGGAGGGTTAGCGAGCACGAGCGGCGCGTCGATTGAACGCACGTGCACGTCCTGCTGCGGGAAGGGCATCTCGATTTTCTTCTCACGGAAGACGCGAAAGATTTCCATGAACAAATCGCTTTTCAGGTAGCCGGTGCGATCGGTCATGGTTGTGGTCGAAACTCGCAGGCTGATATTGACGCTGTTGTCGCCGAACCCGGTAACCATTACGGCGGGCGCCGGATCGGTCAAAACATGCTCGTTGCCTTTTGCGATATTCAGCAGCACATCGCGCACCATATGCAGGTCGCTGTCGTAAGAAACTCCCAGTGGAATCGTGAACCTCACGGTGCGGTCGTTCGCTGTCCAGTTGGCAACCCGGCTGTTGATGAATTCGGAGTTCGGCACGATTATTACTTCGTTGTCGAACGTTCGCACCCAGGTACCGCGCGCGCCGATCCGAATTACTTCTCCGTGCGTGTTGCCGACGTCAATGAAATCGCCCAGCTTGATCGGCCCTTCCCACAAAATCACGATGCCCGCCACGAAATTAGCCACGATGTTCTGTAAGCCAAATCCTATGCCAACACCCAGCGCGCCGCCCACCACCAGAAGGCTGCGCAAGTTTAGCCCGGTCGTGTCCAGACCAATGACCAAGCCCAGCACAAAAATGATGTAGCCCGTCGCGCGCACGAACGCGTATTGCTGTCCGCGGTCCATCGACGTGTGTTTCAGAACTCTGTTGCTCAGGAAGCTCCGAAATAAACGCGAAAAAAATGACAGCGCGATCAGGAACACCGTGCACTTCACCAGAAACAGCGGCGTCACCGGTATTTTCCCGATGCTAAAAAGCGGCCATTGCAAAAACCGGCGCACCTCCCCATTAAGCATGCCGAATAAGGATGTGGATTGTGGATGCCGGAAAATTCCCCAGCCCACCAATCCCGCCACTATCACGCTCGCCAAAATAATAATCCGATTTTCCAAGCTGATTTTCATGCGCACGACTCCTTTGCGTGAACGCTAGAGTTCCCTCGCAGCATATCGCGAAGACGCAGGTGGAAAACACCGGGAGCGCCCCGCGCGATGCAGATCTGCTTCTAAACCTTACGGCAATATTAAGGTGACAGGACTCCGGGAAATAGGTTAATTCAAATTTCCTCGCGCGGACCGGAAGGCCGCCCGCTACGAAAATTATGAGCCGGGATTGACAACCGTTTCCGCGAGTAGAATCGCGAGAGCAAATAGCCAGGTAGCGCAGCACCTCAACGGTAACATTTCCACCCCAAAAAACTCGAGGTCCCTCTTGACGCTTCTTGTCACTCCGTCCAAACCACAGAAATAAATAGAGTTATGGTGCCCATCGCATGGCCTATCAAGTGCACATCTGCAACCGGATTCTAACGTCGGCCCGCGTACTTTCGGGCGGCTCAAAGGTGTAAGCGTGAAACAGTCGCAGCTGAATTCCCAATTGAAAGAGCGCTGCGCAAGCGGCCAGCGCGGCTTCTCGATGATCGAGATATGCGTAGTGATCACATTGATCCTGATCATTTCGGCGATGGCCATCATGGCTCTGCAGCCCAGTCTGCAGGATGCGAGGTTCGACACGGCCATGCATCAAGTTATCGATCAGCTGCGGCAAGCGCGAGAATACTCCATCGCGAATCGCCGCTACGTCCAGGTTACCTTTCCTACGGTCGTGGTTGCTGGAAATCCTCAGTATCAGATTGTGATGACCGAGAGGAATGCTCCCCCGTACGGCCCAGTGGGAGCAGGAGCAGACGTCGTATTAAGCACCATCCCCATTGAAGCTCCCGCTCAGTTTTTTAGGGATCCCGCTTTGCCGGATACCCCGGACGCTTTCGGAAATACCAGCGCCATCGAATTCGAAGCACAAAATCCGGGCCCCATCGGGGGCATGTTATTCCAGAGCGACGGTGAACTGGTGGATGGATTGACCTTTCAACCTATCAACGGGACGGTTTCCCTCGGATTTACCGGCCTGACAACGGCGAACCGGGCAATCACGGTCCTGGGTAGTACGGGCAGAATTCGCGGTTGGAAGTACAACGGGACAGCATGGTTTCAACTATGAAGGAGACTGGGAAAATGCAGGAAGCGAAAAGACGGTTGGCAGCAGGCTTCAGCCTTCTCGAGACGCTCATCGCGCTCGTCGTCCTTGCAGTAGGCATTCTGGGTCTGGCGGCGATGCTCTACGACTCGTTGTCCTACATGCAGGGCTCGCAGGACGATTTCATCGCTCAACAGAAGGCAGAGGAAGCAGCAGAAGCGATTTTTACGGCGAAGTACAGCGCCAATGCAACTTTCGCGCAGATCTCGAATGTCAGCGGCACGAATCCTAATGGCCTCTTCTTGTCGGGTCCCATCCCGCTGCTGCAGCCCGGGCCCGACGGACTTGTCGGCTCAGTCAACGACGTGGGAGCTCCTCCCGCCTACATCGTTTACCCCGGGCCCGACGGAAAGCTGGGGACTGGAGACGACATCTTCGTACCGCTTTCGAATTTCACTCGCACGATCGCTATTTCCAACCTTGCGGCCGATCCGGGCGGCAATGTTCGCGACGTGCTGATAACCATCAACTACACCACCGGGAAGTTTCAGCGCCAATACCAGCTCGAAACATATGTTTCGGCATTCTAGCGCTCCGAGGAGTACAGGAATGAAGCGGCAAAACGGATTTACATTAATCGAGTTGATGGTATCGATGGCCATCCTGGTCGCCGTAGTGGGAGTCGTGGTGGGCGCGCTACTCCAAGCGCAACATGCCACCCAAGGCGTGGCATACGAGGCGAACACACAGGAAAATCTCCGCGCCGGAATGCATTTCATGGTTCAGGATTTGTTGCAAGCAGGCGAGGGAATTCCGCAGGGCGGTGTCTCCGTGCCCTACGACGCCGTTGGAAACTCCGCCATCGTGCGGCCGGGAGTGTTTCCGCCCACCGGGCCGAACTTCCCAAACCCCGTTGGGAATGGCTTCACTTTGATGCCCGCAATTGCGCCAGGCTCGCAAATCGGCCAGGACGCAACAACCGTCAACCCAGTAACGGGCGGAGTCCTGGACGGCAATCTAAAGACCGACGTAATCAACATACTGTATGCAGACAACAGTCTTCAGGATACGGTCGGCCACTATCTTTACAGTTTTCCGGTGGTGCAAGCCGTGGGTCCTCCCTCTTGCGCTGGAACGATCGATCCCGTCGGCGGGTCAGTGATACTGGACGTGGGCTGTTTCGTGATGCCAGGCGTGACACGGCCGATTACGGTCGGCAATCTAATCATGTTTCACAATTCCAACGGTACCGCCCTCGAGTATGTAACCGGGGTTGCCGGACAGACGATATTGTTCGGTGGCGGGGACCCTGCAGGCCTCAACGCGACCGGCCAGCCAAATGGCACCGTAGCCCAACTGCAAAACGCCGGCGGCGGCTTTCCGCCTACAGTCATCACGCGGGTTTGGATGGTTACCTACTACATCGATTCGACGACCAATCCTACGGACCCGCAATTGATACGGCAGGTGAATTATCCCAACTATCCTGCACCGGGGATCGCCGCGGCCAATCCCCCGGCAGCAATCGCGGACAATATCGAGAACCTCTCATTCAGCTATGACATTACCGGCTCGAGCTATCCCGGTCTTGGAGTTTATCCCCTGGGCCCCGGCAATGTGCCGACTCCGCAACTCCCCGATACTGACGCACAGATACGCGCCGTGAATGTGTTCCTGGCGGGACGATCGGAATTGCCGTACCAGGCTTCTACATCTCCGCAATTCTTACGAAACAATTTGAGCACGCAGGTCAGCGTCCGCAGCCTGTCGTTCATAGATACCTTCACTACAGCGTCGTCGGCGACGACGCCATAAGACGCGTAAAGCACGCTTCCGAGCGGTTTTTTTAAAGGAGATTTGCAGTGAGAACTCAACGTCAAAAAGGAATTGCACTAATAACCGCCTTGTTTGTTCTGATCCTGGTCACCGCCATAGCGGTGGGCATGTGCTGGATGGTGATGACCGATCAGCGGCTGGGCGGAAATAATCAGTACCGCGAGACGGCGTTCTACGGCGCGGAAGCGGGCATGGAGAAGCTGACCGCCGACGTGGGAAATCAATTTGCCACAAACGGCTCGCTCTCTCCCGCGGACATGGCCGCCATCACCGCGCTGCCTCCCGTAATTTCGGGTATTCAATATCTCGATGCTTCGGGTGTCTCGACCTATCAAATTCTATGCGGGTCTCCGCTCGTAAGTCCGTGCGTCCCGGTTTCGCAAAATGCCACAATGCTTCCGCCAAGCCCATACGCGGGCATGCAAGGGCTGATCACACCGTTCACTCTTGAAGTGGCCGCCCAGTCAACCAGCTCGGGCGCGGAAGTGAAGTTGCAGCGGCAAGTGCAAGTGGTGGCAATTCCCGTGTTCCAGTTTGGTATTTACTCGGACTCAGATTTGAGTTATTTCAATGGACCTCCGTTTGATTTCGGAGGCCGCGTTCACACCAATGGCAATCTTTGGCTAGCTGCTAATTCCGGCCCTCTCTACTTAGCTGATAAAGTAACCGCCGTCGGTGCCGTCATACGCACCAACCTCGAAAATGGTTATACAATCAACGGCGGTGGCGATTATTCAGGCGTAGTGTCAATCGCGACTACCCCCAATCCTGCCACGCTGCCGTCGGGCCCGAGCTACACGAATGCCCAATGGCGGGCTTTGGGATTGAACGAGGGAAGCACAGCCTTCGGTAGCTTCAGCGTGATCAACGGTGTAAGCCCCAGCGTGAACGTCGGCCCCCCGATAGCCTCGAGTTGGGTCAACGTACAAAATGACTATAACGGCCAGTTGCAGAATGGAGTTCCAACTCTGACGTTAACGTCAACGGCGTTAGGCGGAATCACCACGCCCATTTCCTTGATTCGCCGCCCGGTTCCGGGCGAGACTGCGGCGGAATTCAACGAACAGTATTTTTCGGAGGCAACTCTACGGATTCTGTTGGATGACTATCCGGCTGGCGTCACCCCAGGCGGTGGAGGGGCGTGTCATAACGCGGACATGATGTCGGAGCAGTCGGTCAGTACGGCAACAGATCCCGTGGATCTGGCCACGCTCGCAGTCGCCCCTGGTGCGTTCCCAATTTGGTATTCAGGTGCCAACAACGTTCCTGCAATGCAGATTCCGCTTCCGATGTCCGGCGCTGGCGGCGCTTATTCAAACGTCGATGGCTACTGGATTCAGACGGCCAAGCCCATGATTGCCGGCTGTATTAAAATCGAATATCAGAATCCGGGCGGGGCCTGGGCTGATATCACGCAGGCGATCTTGAATATGGGATTTACGGGAAGAAATATTAATCCTCTAGGCGCGTACGTTCCGTCAACAACCCTCCCCGGTCTAGGGGGTAACGTCGCACAGGGTCCGACCACCAACCCCAACGTTACATCGCAAATTGGCTGCCTCGACCCAAGCCCTCACGCCATCATCCGGCTTGAGCGACTGCGGGATAATCCGTCCACTTCGAGTCCGGGCGGAGGTTGCGGGACCGCAACCACCGCGGGAGTTGACTACTGGCCCATGGCGCTCTTCGATGCTCGCGAATCGATTTACCGTCCCGCCGGAAACCCAGGGAATCAGATAACCGCGGAAGGCGTGATGTATTACACAGAGTTGGACGCGGGAAACCTGGCTGCGTGGTTTAACACCAACCCATTGGGCTTGGCCCTCAACAACAGCACGGGATTCACTATTTATTTCTCGGATCGCCGCGGTGAGCGGACCGATCCGAACGCGGCAAACACGAAGACCGGAAGCTTCGGATTCGACGACTTCGTCAACGTATCGGATGCCAACAACGGATGTCCGAATGGCGTTGTGGAGCAGGGCGAAAACCTTGAAGGCGATACCGTCCCCGTCCTTCGCACATATGGCGGCGCTGAAACAGTTCCCCTTTATCCGCTAGCCGTGGGCGGCAGCAACTGGACGGTAGCGCCATTGTGGAACGGAACTTACTTGACTACCGTTCTACAAGCAAACCCCGTGTGTCCGGCCCCGACTGTTCCAGGCGGCTCCAATAATTGGCCCGGAGTTGTGTACACGAATGCTCAGGAGGCGCGAGAAAATCCGCCGGTCTTTTTCCGTCGCGCGTTGAAAATCATAGACGGAGCGACCCTGAATCTCGGCACTTCATGCGGCCCAGTAGCCTGCGGATTGACCGTGGTCGCTGAGAACCCGGTGTACATCCAGGGAGATTACAACGCGCCGGCCGACGGATCCTGGAGTGGTAATAGCGTGGCTGCCGCGGTTGCGGCGGACGCAGTGACTTTGCTTTCAGACAACTGGAATGACGTCAACTCCTTTGCTTTTCCCTACAACGCGGGGAGCCGCAACGCAGTGCAAACCGCCTATCGTGTAGCGCTGATCGCCGGAAAGGGAATTGCATTTCCCGAGCCGGCAGGGCAGCCGGAAGACTTCGGAACGGACGGAGGAGTTCACAACTTCCTACGATTCCTCGAAGTCTGGCCTGCATGCTATTACCAGGGCTCGCTTGTCAGCTTCTACTACAACCGGCAGGGCACTGGAGTCTATAAAACTGGCGGCGCGGTTTACAGTCCGCCGGACCGGCACTACACCTTCGATCAAAACTTTACACTCGGGCCGCAATATCTGCCTCCGAGAACTCCGTCGTTGCGCTCCATCAACACGATCGGATTCTCGCAGGAGCTTCTGCCGACGCAGTAAAACGGCTCGCAAGAGGAACGTCAAGCGGCTCCCACCTCGTGGGAGCCGCTTGTGTTTTGGGCCTGGATGCGGGCTTCGTACGACGGAAGCCGAGCAGTGCACACACAGACCGAGGTTTTCCGACAGCTAGGGCGCCGCCGGCAGAGTGCGCACGTTGAAATTTGTGTTTGCGGCCGGCGCTGTGCACGACGGCGTCACGTCCTGCGAGCACAGATCCCCCGGAACAACGAAGTCAGCCGGAAGCGCAATACCAACCAGCGGTTCGGCGTACAAATTGTAATTATGTCCCACGGGCAGGCGCTCCAGATCGTAGGATCCATCGAATTGCGTGAGCGGACTCGATGCATTGCAGCTCCCGCTGGAGAAAACCCCGGCGATGATCGCACCTGTGTCCGCGTCCAAAGCCACCACCTGCGCGCCAACCATTCCAGTGACCGAGGAACCCATCGATGGAGCAGGAAGAGCAGCCAGCGCAAATGGATTGGCCGGAAGGATTTGGCCGCGAATCGCTCCGATATTTAACGTGTCGTTCGGGTCTGGATAAAGTACGCGGATGCCGGTGCGGTCATCATCGCTTAGCGGGCCGTCGGGAGTCTGCGCCGTGGGGCGAGAGCCGAGAAATTGGCCCGCTGGCGGAGCGAAGGGAAACATCATCGCTCGAATCACCGCGGAATGATCCAGTCCCATCCAGTGGCCGAGCTCGTGGGTGAGAAGAGATTCCAGATCGTATGCGCCAGGTGAAGTAGCTAACGCAGCGGGAGTGGCGAAGGTTACTTCGCCGGTGTTGCAGAGGAGCGTGTCGGCGTCGAGGATTTGGCCGGCGAATGCAGCGGGGCCGCTCGTGCCCACGCTGGCGCCCGGAGCGTTTGCGGTAAACGTGCGGGTGAAGGCCAGTACGCCGGGGGTGAACGCGTCGCTCGATTGATTGAAGCAAATCGTATTCAAGCCATCGACATTGCTTTCCGCGTCATTGGTGCAGGAATTTGCGTTCGTCACGCGCGCCAAAGGAGCTTCCAGACCCGGAAATGTGATTGCGTTGAAGGTTGTGCCGGTGACGCCCGCCCAGACGGAAAACGAATCGGAGATGGCTTGTTCGATCTCATCGAGCTGTGCCGACGTGCCCGCGGCCGCTACGGTAAGAATTACGGGCGAGATCAGCGACGGCAATGAAGTGCTCCATTGGCGGTCGAGCGGCGAACTAACCGACAGGTTCCAGCTGTTTGGCTGTGGGCATCCGCCGGATTGCGGAACGGTGGAAACGAAGCTGTAAGCTTGCACCGCAGGCGTGAAAATCATTGCCACAGAAAACAGCGCTATTGTGAGGCATGCGATCGCTCGTTTCATTTTTGTGCTCCGGGTTCCTGGCGCAGCGCGGCGGCCACTTGCGAGCGCAATTCTTGCAAAGAAAGATCGCGAATGCCGGAAGCCGCGAATTTTCGAGTGAACGGATCAAACGTTTCGAAAGAGGCGCTGTCTTGGGCGACCATGTCTTCTCCGGTGCGCTGGCCATGATGAATCCGGAAGGTTCCCTGCACCCAACTCACCACTGAAAAATCGCCGAGGGTTGTGGGGGTAAGAAAAAGCACCACATCTTCTCCGGCGTGAAAGCGAGGAACGCCGGAGACATTCGAGGTGAGGTTTCCGATTCTTCCGCCAAGCAGACGCACGCTCACGCGCGGTGGGGCGGAGCCCTTCCAAACTTCCGTGGGTTCGTACGTGGTGAACGTCCAGATTTCTCCCGCATGCCACCCAGTGGAATTTTCCAAGCAGCGCGCGCGAAGAATCAGGCGGGAGACGTGCGTTAACTTGGCTACGGACATATGGGCGAGTGTGGTGGGCGTTACGCTGGCGCACGCGAGCAGGGAAGCGCATAGCGCGATAAGCAAGGGACGCCGTAATCCGGTTTTGCATTTCATTTTATTGCACCTCCAACATTGCTGTAGCTGCTGCGCGGTCGTTGTTCAATGTGGTGACGAAAAGCGTGCGCACACCGGGAAGTGTTGAGCTGGAAATCTGCAGATCGAGCTCGATGGTGTTGGGAAACAGGCCATTGACGGCGGAGGCGGTGACGCTTATGTCGCCTCCAGCCGGGCCGGTGAAAACATAGGTGAAAGTAGGGTCGAGCAAATTTCCATGAATGCAGAGGCTGACGGTGGAGCTGCCAGAAGAAGGACGCGTGACGGTGAGCGGCGAAGCTTGCACCCCGCAACTATTAGAGGTGAGGAATCCGATGGAGTCCACATCGATGGGGGCAGAGGCCGCTGCCGTGGTCGGCTCGGTGACGATGATGTTGGTGCCGGTAGATGCAGGCTGGCCCGCGCTGAGAGCGATCACGCCGATAGAGACGTCGAACGGCACGATGACGAATGGGACGGGATTCGAGAGTTGCGCCTGAGGAGCAGGATTCTGGATTTGAATTGTCAGCGTAGCGGCGGATTCTACGTCTGCTGGATTGAGCGCCGTAGTGCATGTATTCGCGTTCGGACATGCGGTCGCGCGCGCTATGCCGTTAATTAGGATCGTGGACGCCGCGCTTCCGGAGCCTGCCACGAAATTCAGTCCTTGCACCGAGAACGGAAAACCTTCCACCGCGCCGGCCATCACGCTGGATGGAAGGATCACTTCGATTGCGGGGCCCGAGGTGATCGCGACGGTTGCTGTGGCTGATTTCGTGCCGTCGGCAACGCTCGTGGCGATCACGGCTATACCGTTCGGCGAAGGTGCCATTGTGGGAGCTGAGTAGAGACCGGTTGCGTCCACCGAACCGCAACCTGCGCCGGAGCAGCCCTGGCCCGGCACGGCGCTTTGGACTGTCCAGGTCACACTCGTATTTGAGTTGCCGGTGACGGTCGCGACGAAGCGTTGCTGAGAGAGCGTGGCAGTAGAAGGAGCGACGAATGCAAAAGGTGGCGAGATGGAAACGGAGGTTGCTCCCGTTGGACCGGTAATGATTACGATAGAGGTGCCGCTACGCGTGGGATCGGCGGCACTCGTTGCGGTGACGGTGACGGGATCGGATGTGGGAACCACCGCAGGCGCGAGAAAATCCACACTGCCGGAAGCGGGCGCTGCGGGCGCGATGCATGGAACTGAGGCGCGCTGGCAGATTTGCCCGAGGATTGTATTTCCATTGGGGATTCCGTTCACGGTCCAGGCGACCGCAGTGTTCGGGGAATTGGTGACCGTCGGCGTCAAGGTGGTTCGCTGGGTGATTGCGACCGAGGTGGCCGACGGCGCAACCGTAACGCTGACGGTGCTGACGATTGTGATGGAGGCGGACACTGTGGCGCCGCCTGCCACTGCGTGAACGGTGACAGGATTGTTCGGAGGCAAATTTGTGGGAGCGGTATATTGCGCCGACGTCGCGCTGGTGCCGACAATGGTCCCGAGCGTTGTGTTGCCGCCGGGTATTCCGTTCACATCCCAGACAATCGGCGAAGTGGGCGCGGGGCAGAAGGATGCCGTAAAGGATTGCGTTGAGCCGAGCGCGACATTCGCGGACGCGGGCGAAATTGAACTCGCACCACCGCAGACAATCGTGACGGCGGCGCTTGCGGTTTTCGAGTTGTCCGCGACGCTGGTAGCCGTGACACTCACCGTTGGGGATGCAGGCGGCTCGGCAGGTGCGGTGTAAACGGCAGTCGCTGAGCCGTTCGCGGTAATCGTACCAACGTTGGAATTGCCTCCCGCCACGCCGTTCACACTCCATGTAACGGCAGTCGAAGGGCTGCCCGTTGTTGCGGTAACTGTTGCGTTGAACACCTGCGCCGCTCCTGTTGTTAGGGTCGCGGACAGTGGGAGCACGCTGACCACGATGTTGTCCTGCAAAGTCACGAGGACTGAAGCGCTGTCTTTTGGGTTGACCTGGCTCACTGCCGTGACGCTCACGCTCGCGCCGGGAGGCAGAATTGCGGGAGCCGTAAAGAGACCAACAGAAGAAATTGTCCCAGAGGCTGCGCTACCGCCCGAAACGCCGTTTACTTCCCAGGTGACGTTTGTGTTCGTGCTGCCGGTGACGGTGGCCTGAAATGCCTGCGTTTGGCCTAGAAATAGGCGGGCGCTCGCAGGCTGAATCGCAACCACGACATTCGGCGGCGGTGGCGAAGGTGGAGTACCCGCATAACCGCAGCCGATGAGCGCGATTGGGAGAATCGACACAACATACCAAGAAATTTTGCGGGCAAGAATCCGCAGAAGCGTTCGCGAGGCACAGACATTGGAATTCGAATCGCGCAGGTGATCCGACCGCCAGTTTTTCAGTTGGACTGAAACTAACATCACAAAAATCAGTAGGGCAACAGGTGTGCCAAAGCGGAGCACATTCTTTTTTCATATCGCGAGTACTCACCCGCGTCTAAATTTCGATGTAAGCGGTGGAGCACACGGAAGTTACGCACTTGTGGAAAAAGATCAGGACTGAGCGCACGAAACTCACGGGCCGGTTAGAGGCGCGATTTCCAATATTTCATTCCCGCAATGGCAAGGATGCAATCCCGTTATGGGAGCGGCTTGTGCATTAACGCAGAGATTGACACCAAATGAGCGCAGCCGAATAATGCCGGGATGTCCAAACCAGAGACGGTGCGGCGAATCAAGGCCTACTCCGCGGAAAGCGGTTACGTTTACCAATACCAGTTCCAAGACGTGCATCCCGCGAAGCAGGACGGCGCCGCGGGAAATGAATATATCTATTACGTGTCCGCCGACCGCAAGTCGATGTTCCCGGTCCGCATATTTGTACGCCGCGACGTTCTGGATTTGTGGACCAAGCGGACAGGGCGCGCGCTGACTGGGACCGAGGAGTACGCGGTGGCAAAGATGCGGTTGTTTCAAGCGCTCGACGATGTAGAGGACTTCGCCACCAAGCGCCCGGACCTGGTGGTGGACGGGTCAAATCTGGGAGCGCTGCTCGAGCGGCTGGACCTGTAATCAATCCGTTTCTTCTCTCCAAAACAAGTGAACCGAAACCCGTTTACTGGCGTCTGGCTTAGTGGGACCAAGATGGATGCATTGGCAGCCAGTTTTCCGGGTAACGCGGTGAGCCAGGACGCTTCGCTCGAACGCGAGTTCGAGCGGCGTTTGGCTGACTGTCCTACATTGGCCTATCGCGTTGCGCTGGGTGTGCTGCGCAATTCAGCCGAAGCAGAAGACGTGGCGCAAGAAGCCATGCTGCGCGCGTACCGCAATTTTCACCGCCTGCGCGACCGCGAGCGTTTTCGCGCCTGGCTGGTTCGGACGGCATGGCGGCTCGCGCTCGATCGCATTCGAGCTGCCGGACGGCGCGAGCGCCGCGAACACGCTGCGTTCCTGGATGGCCAGCGCGCCGCTGGAATCGAAAATGTCACGGCCGCTCGGGAATTCGAGCGTCAGGTGGCGCGGGCGCTGGACGCCCTGCCCGAAAAGCTGCGGCTGGTGATGACCCTCGCAGCCATCGAAGGCTACAACACCAGCGAAGTGGCAAAACTCACAGGACTGCCGGAAGGCACGGTGAAGTCACGATTATTTTTAGCGCGAAAGAAACTAGCGGAGAGCCTGGAATGGATTGTCAAAAAAAATCCGAGCAGATGATGGAGCGGATAAACGATTTTGCGCTGGGCGAGCTGAGCCCAAAGAGCGAACTCGAGTTGCTGGCGCATGTGGCGGAGTGCGAAGCTTGCCGAGAAGCTTTCGATCAAGCCAAGGCGTTGCGTCTCGTAGTGGATCGCGGCGTGGAAACGCTAATTGAGGGAGAACCTTCGCCGCAGTTCATGGCGCGCATGCGTGCACGAATTGCGGCTGAACCTGCTCCGAAGCCGTGGAGTTTGGAAGAGTGGAGGATTTGGCAACAGGTAGCTCGTCGGCCTTTGTCCTACGCTGCGGGAGCAGTTGTTCTTGCAACGATTCTGGCGATTGTGGTTATGGGTTCGCCGCGCCGACGTGTTTCTGCTCCGACGGTGACAGAAGTTGTGCCGACAACGCCCCCGTCTCCGCACGCCGCGACTGCCGTCCCCAAGGCCACTACGATTCCGGATCATTCTCGAAAGGAAGTCACATCGCACTCAGTCCCTTCCTCCAGAATTCGGCGCGAGCCTGAAGTCCTCGTTCCGAAGGGAGAACTTCTCGCTGTTGTGAAGTTTTACGAGGCGGTACACAACACGCCTGTCGATAGCGAACGGCTTTACGCCGCACAACAGGAACCGCAGAAGCCGCTTGAAGTAAAGCCGATTGAAATTACTCCGCTGGAACCGCTGGAGACGCCTGTGGACGATTCAGACAAGGGGCCTGGTCTCTTCTGAACTGATCGACGCATGGCGGCGTCTCTTATACAGCACTCAAAACTTGATTTTCCGGAGGCAAACGATGAAAGTTTCAGACTGGCTTGGAGCATGCGCTGCGCTCCTGTTATTTGCGGCACCAGCGGCTAAGGCGCAGGACAAGCCCGCCGCCGAGACGCCCGCTCCCGAAGCGATCGAGCAGCCTGCAAAGCTTCAAATAGTCCTAACTGAGTATGAGGGAACCAAGAAGATCAGCAGCATGCCTTACTCGATTCCTTTCATATTGTCCCGTTCATCCCTGACGTCGTCTTTGCGTATGGGCGTTCGCGTTCCGGTCAACTCAATAATCTCAAAGACAGGGGAAGCTTCGTTCCAGTATATCGACGTGGGTACGAACATCGACGTCAGCAATATCGATTATCGTATGAATCAGAGTCATATCCTTTCAACCCCCGGTAGATTCAGTGTGCAGCTGAAGATCGACCGGTCTTCCTTGTATGTGCCGTCCAGAGATAAAGACGGTCATATAGACGGGGGCAAAGATTGGACCGCGGGCGACCCGCCTCCGGGTAACGAGCCGATGA
>Ga0209530_1000170_pt1 | contig 57292 bp, 34 predicted proteins | sample BlaSpr_A8_Ref_O1_FD_187987 | JGI IMG/M metagenome (GOLD analysis project Ga0209530, IMG submission 187987) | Forest soil microbial communities from Thunder Bay, Ontario, Canada - Black Spruce, Ontario site 2_A8_Ref_O1 (SPAdes) (version 2) | ecosystem: Environmental > Terrestrial > Soil > Boreal...
TAGCTTCAGGAGCTAGTTCCCGCAAGGGAGTGGAGGTTCGAGTCCTCTCTTGGGCACCACATTTGTGGTTTTTGCCGTGCGATGTTCCGGTTGGATTAGTGCGCGAGCAATTTGTCAACGCGTTGAGTCAAGCTCTTCGCGTCGAAAGGCGCCCGTACCTTCACATCATTGTCGAAATAAACGAAAACATCGCGCGTGGGAACCTTCGGACCCGCGCTCTTGACCACGCGTTCGGCGTCGGCGGGTTCTGCGCCGCGCGCCCAGTCGCTCACGCGAAGGGCCCATTGGTCCAGCGCATCATCCGTGTAACCGTTGGCGTACAGAACTTCCGAGCCGTGCAGGCGGCAATACATGAAATCCGAAGTGAGGTCCATCATTCTTGGCCATTCGACGGTGTCGGCGCAGACGAGCGCGACATCGTAAGCGCGCAGCATTTCGATGAATTCCGGTACGGCAAAACTGGAATGCCGAACCTCGATCGCATGGCGAAGAGAGCGCTTTGCGTCCGTTTTCACGGCAGCCCGGCCCTTTAGGAATTTGTCATGATGCCGGGCCAGCGCGCCGGCTGATTCCGTGTCGTGCGGGAGAATTTTCAGGAAGGCGTCGAGTTTCTCCGGCTCGAAACGAAAATTGGGCGGAAGCTGCCACAGTATAGGGCCGAGCTTGGGACCGAGGCGCAGGATACCGGAGGCCAGGAAGTTTGCTAACGGCGTTTCCGCATCTCGGAGCCGCCTGATGTGCGTTATGAACCGTGGCCCCTTCACCGAGAACACGAAATCGTCGGGCGTTTCGCCAGCCCAGGCCTCGAAATATTCGGGCCGCTGCAACGAATAAAACGTGCCATTGATTTCAATGGATCGAAAAATGCTGGCAGCGTGGGCCAGCTCTTTTTTCTGCGTCAATTTCTTAGGATAGAAAACTCCTCGCCAAGGAATATATCTCCAGCCCGAAATGCCGATGCGAACCTTGCCTGCGGGACCGACGCTTGTCGCTTTCTTTTTCATTTCGTCGCGAGTCCCGTCTAAACACCGCGATTCTGGGATTTAGACGGCGATGGAATTTGTGAATTGCGCTGCCGCGTCGTCTGTTTCTAGTGCCACTCCGTCTCGGAAGGTAACGGTTTTTCCCGATACGGCGGAAACGCGATCGCCCGGCACTAGAATGCCCACCAGATTCAAGGGATCGGCCGCTGAAATCGTGACAGTTTCACCAACAGGTTCGCTCTTGCGCATTGCGCGGAGCGATTCGACGGCCATGGGCAGTGCGAATTGCTCTCCCATGAATCCACTAACAAAACGGCCACCTCGAACTTCACCTCGATCTTCTAGCCGGCGGAAAGCAATGAGCAGTTCCCGCCAGCGGGGAACGATCGTTTCACGCGCAATGACTTCGCGAAAAACTACTCCGTAGCGCTTGAGGAGCATCCAGCATGTGGAGTCGGAGATGCGGGCGCGATCGGGAGTTTCCTGAGCGTATAGCAGCGACCAGCGGCCAACGCTGTGGCGCGGGCGCGAGTTGTGGCCGCGTCCTTGTCCGGAGCGACGCTTGGGATCGATCAACGCGCGAATATTGTCGAAGCCGTCTGCCGTGATCATTCCAGCCGTGACAAGTTCCCACAGGGCGGTTTCCATCTCCGATTTCAATTTCCCCGTGCCGCGTACGAGATCTGCAAAAAAAGAAGCTCCTCGCTGGCGAAGATAGCCCAGCGCATCGCGCGCATTCTGACTCAGGGCGCGAGGATCCTGGGTTTCTCCTTCCGGATGCTGCGGAATCATCCAATCTGAATCCTCACGCACGAAAAACGCGATGGGAGCCACACTGGTGGGAATTACGCGGCGGCCGATGCTGTTTTGATCTTCATAGGTTGCAGGATGCGGCGAAAGGCGGCCCCAGCCCACCGCTCCCGTAAGACAGAGACGGTCGAGGGATTGCGGATCGTAGTCCGCGATTCGTCTATTAAGGATTTGCCGCTCCCACGCGTTCGCCGGAGCTTCATAGCCTTGCAACTGCTGCAAAACTTCCAAAGTGCCCCGCTCTCCGAGGACCTGGCTGCTAGGCGCAACATGTTGCCATCGCAGCAGCCAACGCATGAATTGCGCCGCGGTCGCTGGTTGAATCTGGCTGCGAAGTGTTCCGAGCGTCATTTTGTGAATGCGCGCGAGAAGACGACGTTCGCACCACTCCGTTTCTTGGCTCAAACCGTCCGTGAAGCGCCCGCGCAAGATGGACCCTGCGGCTTCCATGCGCAGGAAAGTTTTGTCGACGTCGGAAACGGCGAAGCCCAGGAAATCGCTCAAAGCCGCAGCCGTGATGGGGCCAACGTGTGCCATCCATCCGGTGATGCAGGCGAACTGCGCATCCTCTCGTGAAGTCGCATGAGTTTTGATTTCGGGGAGCGGAGATTCCAAATGCGCTTCAGGGAATAGCGACGTGAAGGTTGCCGCTTTTTCCGCTGCGACCCAATAGACCCGATCCCCGACGAGGGCCCGGGCGGCGCGATGGGCCTGGCTCAATTGATCGAAATATTCCCTCCACTGCCCAGCGGATTTGCCTGCAAGCTGTTGGAACGACGACGTGCCGCCCGGACCGTTTGCCTCGAACGAATTGGAATTTGAAATCTGCGGCTGTGGAATAGCGATCAGGGTTTGCAGCACATCGTGGAGCTCATCCGCATCGCGCACGTCGGGCCACGCTTCTTCGCGGATTTGCGCAATCGCTGCCGGATCCAGCCGGCCAATTTCGGAAAGCACAGCTTCCGGCAACATGCGGCGCATTTCCACCGCCCGGGCGCGGCGTTCTTCGAGCGGGGCGTCATCGAGATACGCATAAGGATTCGCATTAAGAATTTCGTGGGAAAATTGCGAAGGAACCGGAGTCTCCACGGCGATGCAGCGGATTGCCCCAGAAGCTATTCGATCCAAGACATTCTTCAGGCCTTCGACGTCCATCGCTTCCGTAAGAGCTTCCTTCATCGTCTCGCGCGCCAACGGATGATCAGGAATGGTAATTTCGCCTTGTATGTTCTCCTGGCAAGCGAGTGCCTCCGGAAACACAGCGGCCAAGAGATCGTCGGAACGCATGCGCTGAATTTGCGGCGGAACTTTTTTCCCGCCCATGAAACGAAGCAGTGCAAGGGCGCGGCCGGCAACCCAGCGCCAGCGAGTGGTGAAGATCGGCGACGCCAGCACAGCCTGTTCAAGCAAAGGTTCGACGGTGGCGGACTGCAGAAAGTGAAACACATCGGCGAGTGGAAAACTGTGCTGGTCGCTCAGAGAGATATTTAGTCCGTTATCGGTGGCTGCGGCCTGCAACTCGAAATTGAACGAGCGGCAGAATCGTTTTCGCAGCGCCAGTCCCCAGGCTTTGTTGATGCGGCCGCCGAAAGGGGCGTGAATCACAAGCTGCATGCCGCCGCTTTCGTCGAAAAATCTTTCCGCGATCACCGTATCTTGCGTCGGGACTGTGCGCAACACTGCGCGGCCGGTGACAATATATTCAACAGCCTGTTCGGCGCCAGCACGGTCGAGTCCGCATTCCTGTTTCAGCCAATCGACAGCGGCCGCGGCCTGAGGAAGAGTGCCACGAACGTAACCCGGAGAGACGCCTTCCGTGAGCGAGTCGATTTTCTTTCTTACTTCGCCAATCTCCTCGGAAAGTTCCATGGTGCGCGAAGGAGCTTCACCCAGCCAGAAAGGAATACTGGGAGCCGCTCCCTTGGCGTCTTCCACGGAAACAGAGCCGGATTGCACGCGGCGAATGCGCCACGAAGTGTTTCCGAGAAGAATGATATCGCCGCGCAGACTTTCGACCGCGAAGTCTTCATCTACGGTGCCAACTACGAGGTGCTCCGGCTCCGCGATGACGGTGTAAAGAGCATTATCGGGAATCGCGCCGCCGCTGGTGATGGCCGCGAGCCTGGCGCCACGACGCCCGTGCAGGCGATTGTTTACTTGATCGCGATGGAGGTAAGCGCCATAGCGGCCGCGGCGGGCTGCGATGCCGTTCGAGAGCATGTCGATGATTTCGTCGAAATCTTTTCGCGCGAGATTGCGATAGGGGTAAGCGCGTCGAACGAGCGCAAATAAATCGTCTTCCAGCCAATCGTCAGCAGCGCAGGCTGCCACTATTTGCTGCGCAAGAATGTCGAGAGGACATTCTGGAATAAGGATGCGGTCCAGCTCTAGGCGATTAATCGCGCGCACCAGCGCCGCGCATTCAATCAGCTCGTCCCGGGTTGTCGCAAACAAGCGACCTTTCGGCACGGCGCCGCGCCAATGGCCTGCGCGTCCAATACGCTGCAACGCAGTTGCAATCGAGCGAGGCGAGCCGATCTGGCAGACCAGATCAACGGTTCCGATATCAATACCTAATTCAAGCGAAGCGGTCGCGACCAGCGCGCGTATTTCTCCGGATTTCAATTTCCCTTCCACAGATAGCCGGCGCAAACGCGAGAGGCTGCCATGATGGGAAGCCACTGCGTCCTGGCCGAGAATCGCGGCAAGATGATGGCCCACGCGCTCCGCGAGCCGCCTGGTGTTAACAAAAATCAGCGTGGAACGATTTGCGAGCACGAGATCGGCGATGCGCTTGTAAATCTCTTCCCACATCTCGTTCGAAGCCACGGGCCCAAGCTCGCTGGCCGGAACTTCGACCGCCAAATCCAAATGGCGCCGTTGCGAAATCTGGACGATTGCCGGACCGGGCCGCTCGTTTCCGGCCAGAAAATGTGCGATCAGTTCGATGGGCTTCTGTGTGGCGGAGAGACCGATGCGCGTTGAGCGATTTCCGGTGAGGGCATCGAGTCGTTCGAGCGAAAGAGAAAGGTGCGCACCGCGTTTGTCGTCAGCAATGGCGTGGATTTCGTCCACGATAACAGTCCTAACGGTTCGAAGAATCTCTCGACTTTTCGCAGCCGTGAGCAAAATGTAAAGAGATTCCGGGGTGGTCACCAGGATATGCGGCGGGCGCTTCTGCATGGCGCGACGTTGGTGCATCAGCGTGTCGCCGGTCCGCACGGCCGTTCGGATTTCCGGCATCAAAAACCCGCGCTCTCGGGCTAGGAGCAGAATTTCGCCCAGTGGCGTGTCCAGGTTTTTTTGAATGTCGTTGCTGAGCGCCTTTAGGGGCGAGATATACAAAACTTCAGTCTTATCTTCCAGCTCGCCCGCCAGCGCCTTGCGTACCAGCCTGTCGATGCAAGCCAGAAACGCCGCCAGCGTCTTTCCTGAACCAGTCGGAGCGCAAATCAGCGTGGTTTTATCGCCCAGAATATGTGGCCAACCCTGTTCCTGCGGTTCAGTGGGGGTGCCGAACTTGGAGACAAACCACTCCTGAACGAGGGGATGAGCCCATTCGAGGCCAGTTGGAGACGGAACGGCGAATGCGGTTTCACTCATGACATGCCTGCAAGAAAGGAAGAGCTGCTAAAACGATTACCAATATATTGTGCTTCAATTTCCATTCAGATGCAAAAAACTCCGACGTGCTACTTTTCAACTCCGCCCCTCCTTCGATTTGCGATGAACCTTTTCACAGAGTGAACTCCGCTGAACTCTGAGGGTTGACAACCACGGAAGATTCGTAGAGAATTTCCGTAGGCGAAGAAAAAGCGAAAACTGTAGATCGCCAATTTCTTCCCCCAGATCCGCTATGGCTGCAAATCTCGCTACCTTGCGCTCCAAAGTCGAACTTGCCCTGGCTGGGCGTGTCGCCGCTCCATTTACGTATCGCGATCGTCATGTAGTTGAAACTGTTTCCACCGGGATCGCGGAAATTGATTCGCTGGCCGGAGGTTTGCCGCGTGGAGCGCTGACGGAAATTTTTGGCCCAGCCTGTTCCGGGCGGACAAGTTTGCTGCTCTCCGCTTTAGCTGCAAGAACTGCTCACGCAGAAGCATGCGCGCTGATCGATGGATGCGACGCTTTCGATCCACACTCCGCGGAAGCTGCCGGCGTGGAACTGAAACAATTACTCTGGGTGCGATGCCGGAACATTGAACAAACTTTGCGTGCTACGGATCTGCTTTTGCAAGGCGGCGGCTTCGGTTTCATCGCTCTCGATCTAAGCGATATGCGCGCGGAGGTGCTGCGCCACGTTCCGCTGGACGTCTGGTTTCGTTTTCGGCGCGCGGTGGAGGATACGCCGACGATTCTGGTCGTGCTGGAGCCCGAATCAAACGCCAAAACCTGCGCTTCACTTGTTTTGCGAATGGAAGCGGAGCCTGCGCGATGGTCCACGACGCTGGAAACTCACGCTGCCGAAATTTTCAGACATCCATCTTCATGGCTGTTCAATGGCCTTAGCATTCGCGCCGAATTGCTTCGTTCTCGCATGCCGAGGAATGCTCCAAATGGTTTTCAAAATCACTTCGCTTCGGCGGGCCGCTCAGAAGTCTTCGAAACGAACGCCATACTAGGTTATTTAAGCGTGCCGCGAATTGAACCACCGCCGAAATGAACGCCAGTCCCAGGAGGGTTTTGCCGCTACCGAAACCGGATTTCTATGGCATTCGCTTCCATTCACGTCCCCAATTTCCTAGTACAAGCCGTTATGCGCGCGGAACCCACTCTGCGTGCTCGCGCGGTTGCGCTTGTGGATGGAACTCCTCCGATATGGAACGTTGTAGCGGCCAACGAAGCAGCGTTGCAGGCGGGAATCGAATTGGGCATGGCGAAATCGCAGGCAGCCCAATTTTGCGCTGTGGAAATTCGCCAGCGTTCTCGCTTGCAGGAAAAATCCGCTCATGCAGCGTTGCTCGATCTGGGGGCTTCTGTTTCTCCGCGCATGGAAGACACGGCGCCGGACACCATTATTCTTGATATTGCCGGCCTGACTTCCTTGTTCGGAAGCGAGGAAAATATCGCTAGGCGGTTGATGCGCCATGCATCCAGTCTGGGCTTGATCGCGCATGTTGCAGTGTCTTCCAATCTGGAAGTTGCTCTCCACGCCGCACGCGGCTTTTCTGGGATTACTTTGATTCCCCCAGGAGAAGAAGCAAAGCGTTTGGGCCGGCTGCCGGTGCGAGCCCTTTTGCCTTCTGCAGAAATTCTCGAAACTTTAGAGCGCTGGGGCGTGCGTGACTGTGCCGCGCTGGCGGCGCTCCCTCTGCTGCAATTGTCAGAACGACTGGGACAGGAGGGAGTTCGCCTTCACGAATTTGCTCGCGGCGCTAGTTTGCGTTCGATCGCGCTAGCAGAGCCGGCAGTGCATTTTGAAGAAGAAATGGCGCTCGACTTCGCTGTCGCGGAGCTGGAGCCGCTTGCGTTTTTGCTAGGCCGGTTGCTCGATCAATTGTGCGCGCGGCTGCAAGCGCGTGCGCTGGCAGCATGTGCCATTCGCCTGCGGTTTGATTTGGAGGATTCTTTTGAAAAAGATTTCCAAGTCCTGGGTAAAAATTATTCCCCTAAGCTCGCTCCCAAAACTTACGAGAAGGTTCTAGGTTTGCCCGTGCCCGTGCGGGATTCAAAAATGCTTTTGAAGCTCCTCCGTTTGCAGTTGCAAGCCGACCCTCCGCACGCATCGATTGTAAAAATTATTCTCTCTGCTGAGCCGGCTCGTCCGCGCGCGGCGCAGGGTGGCCTGTTTCTTCCGAGCTGCCCGGATCCGGAAGAATTAGAGTTGACTATCGGCCGGCTGGCGAATCTGGTCGGCAATGCAAATATTGGCTCGCCCGAATTGGTTAACACTCACCGTCCCGGGGAATTTCGAATGAGTCGGTTCATCCCTGCGAGCGATGAATCGAAAATCTCCCAAGAAAATGGAACTGCTGCCGCAGCACATGTTCGCAAAGAAGATCACACATCGAAGCCATGCCTCGCTGCCACCGCATTCCGTATCTTCAGGCCGGAAGTGCAGGCGAAGGTTGAGCTGCAAGACGGTTATCCCGCGCGCATTTATTTTCGCGGCATGCGCGGAAATATTGTTGCGGCTTCGGGGCCGTGGCGAACTTCCGGCGATTGGTGGCGCGAAGACACCTGGCAGCAGGATGAATGGGAAGTGGATATCCGTTTTGATGCTTCCGCGAGCAGACGCAATGAACGTATCCCAAATTCACGCACGCAGGACGGGCTTTATCGCATCTATTACGACTCGATTCGCGCCGCCTGGTTCGCGCGGGGCCGGTACGACTGATGTATACGGAACTTCATGCTCGCTCCGCCTTCAGTTTTCTCGAAGGCGCTTCTTTGCCGGAAGAATTGGCAGCAGTGTGCAAGGAATATGGAATGGCCTCCATGGCCTTGCTCGATCGCGACGGAGTTTATGGCGCGCCTCGTTTTTATCTAGCTGCCAAGAAAATAAACATTGCAGCTCACATTGGCGCCGAGGTCACTTCCGCCGCTGGCTGGCGTTATCCGTTGCTCGTGGAATCGCGCGAAGGCTACCAGAATCTTTGCCGCTTGATCACGAAAATGAAATTGCGTGCGCCGAAGGGCAAAGGGAATGTTTCAGGCGCGGAAGTGGCCGAATACGCCGGTGGACTTGTGTGCCTTACAGGAGGCGAGGAAGGCCCGCTGGCCCATGCTTTAGCAGAAGGAGGAATCGAAAGCGGAACAGAATGTGTTCGAGCGCTATGCGAAATATTTGGCAAACAGAATGTTTATGTCGAGTTACAGCGGCATTTCTTGCGCGAAGAAGAAGCAAGAAATCATGCCGCTATCGAAATTGCGGAAAAGTTAGGCCTTCCGCTGCTCGCAACGAATGGCGTGCGCCATGCGCAGCCAGAACGGCGCGAAGTGCTGGACGTCTTCACCTGCATCCGGCATCACCGCACGCTCGCAACTGCCGGCCGCTTGCTGGCGCGCAATTCCGAGCTTCATATGAAAACGCCTGATGAAATGGTGAAATTATTTTCAGATCTTCCCGAAGCCATAGCCAATACTCAGCTTCTTGCTTCGCGCCTGCAATTTACCCTGAAAGATTTGGGTTATGAATTTCCGAAATATCCGGTGCCCGACGGCAAGCCGCAAATCCATTTTCTGCGGCAACGAGCTCATGAGGGCATGATTTCACGCTATGGACCAAATGACGAACGCGCCCGGTTGCAGATCGAACGTGAACTGAACCTGATTGAAAAGCTCCGTCTTGAAGGCTACTTCCTGATCGTATGGGACATTGTCCGCTTTTGCCGTGAGCGCGGCATTCTGGTGCAAGGCCGCGGATCTGCGGCAAATAGCGCGGTCTGCTATGCGCTGGGCATCACCGCCGTCGATTCCGTGAAAATGGGCCTTCTCTTTGAGCGGTTTCTTTCCCAAGAGCGTGGAGAGTGGCCGGACATCGATCTCGACCTTCCGAGCGGAGATCAGCGGGAACAAGCAATTCAATATGTGTACGAACGCTATGGAAAATTGGGCGCGGCGATGACTGCCAACGTCATCACTTATCGCGGGCGCTCCGCCGCGCGTGAGATAGGCAAGGCGCTGTCTTTTAATCCCGAAACATTGAACCGTTTGACTAGCCTGGTTGGCGCCTGGGAATACAAAGATGCGAACGACACTCTCGCGCGGCAATTTCGCGACGCCGGATTTGATATGCAGCATCCGCAGATTCGCAAGTTTTTTGAGCTGTGCCTGCAGTTTCAAGATCTGCCGCGCCATCTGGGCCAGCATTCCGGAGGGTTGGTGGTATGCCAAGGCCAATTGGATTCGATCGTTCCGCTGGAACCGGCCACCATGCCGGGCCGCGTGGTAGTGCAATGGGACAAAGATGATTGTGCCGACATGGGCATCGTGAAAGTGGACCTTCTTGGACTGGGCATGATGGCCGTGTTGGAAGATTGCCTGCAGATAATCAAGACGGATTACGGCGAAGAAATAGATTTAGGACGTTTGCCCGCGGATGATCCGGTGGTTTACTCCACGCTGCAAAAAGCCGATACGATTGGAATGTTCCAAGTGGAAAGCCATGCGCAGATGGCCTGTTTGCCGCGCCTGCGGCCCGAATGTTTTTACGACCTAGTCGTGCAAGTGGCGATTATCCGGCCGGGGCCGATTGTGGGGAAGATGGTCAATCCTTATTTGAAGCGCCGCCAGGGACGCGAGGCCGTGGACTTTCTTCATCCTTCACTCAAACCTGTCCTCGAGCGCACTTTAGGAGTGCCGTTATTTCAAGAGCAATTACTGCGCATGGCCATGATTGCCGCTGGATTCACCGGAGGCGAAGCTGAAGAATTACGCCGCGCACTTGGCTTCAAGCGTTCAGAAAAGCGCATGAAAGAAATAGAGATTAAACTGCGTTGCGGGATGGATAAAAATGGAATAGCACCCGTGGCGCAGGAAAAGATCGTTCAGTCCATCACCTCTTTCGCCTTGTATGGATTTCCTGAATCCCATGCCGCAAGTTTTGCCCTGCTCGCCTACGCCAGCGCTTATTTGAAATGCCACTATCTGGCTGCTTTCACCGCCGCCATTTTGAATAATCAGCCTATGGGGTTTTATCAGCCCGACACGCTGGTAAGAGATGCTCAACGGCACGGCCTGAAAGTGAAGCCTATCGATGTAACCTGCTCGGACTGGCTGTGCAAGCTCGAAAAAAACGCCCCGGATTTTTGCGTGCGGTTGGGGATGCGCTATGTGAAAGGTTTGCGCAGCGACGTGGCTTTGGAAATTGTAAGTCAGCGCGCTATTCGGCCATTTCTTTCTATCGAAGATTTAAAGCTTCGCGTCCCCCTGATTCAGAAGTCGGAGCTTACGACGTTGGCGGAAGTCGGCGCTTTGAATTTTATCGCCGGCAAGCACGGAGTCCATCGGCGAGATGCTTTATGGCAAATCGAACGCGCAGCCAGACGGCCGGGGCCATTGCTTGAAGAGACGGAAGGAGCGGAAGAAGAACCAGTAAACGGCAGCGCGGAAGCGGCTTCGATTTCTTCCGCGATGCAGTCTCCTCTAGCAGCCATGACCGGAGAAGAAAGATTAGTTGCAGATTTTCGTGGCACGGGAATGACCGTAGGCCTTCATCCCATGGGCCACCATCGCGTCGAAATGAAGAGGCGTGGTGTTCGCTCGGCCATTGAACTTACCCATCTGCCGGATGGTATGCGCGTCAAGATTGCAGGGGGAGTGATCACACGCCAGCGTCCTGGAACGGCAAAGGGTTTTGTTTTTCTGAGCCTGGAAGATGAAACGGGAATCTCGAATGCGATTATTACGCCGCAGCTATTCGAGAAATACCATGTAGTGATAGTTCACCAGCAATTTTTGCTTGTCGAGGGGCGACTGCAAAATCAGGACGGGGTAATCTCAGTGAAAGCCGAAAGCATTCAGCCTTTGGGTATCACGCGGGCCGAAACCACTTCACACGATTTTCACTGACGGGGTCCGTCGAGGGTTGATCTTAGAAGCTACTTCTTAATTGAGCGGTCCATCCGGACTGAGCACACTCTTGATAGTCTCCAATAGCTGTTTCATCGGAGCCGATTTCACCGCGTGAGCCTGAATGCCGATACGCGCGATTTCGTCTTTTATTTGCTGCGATTCGTGCATGGTGAAAACAACGATCTTGGCGTTCGGATTTGCCCGGCGAATCAAGCGCGCCGCGTCCAAACCGCCCATTACCGGCATGCTGATATCCAGGATGATCAAATCAGGGTTCAGCTCCGCCGTTTTTTCCACCGCATCTTTTCCATTCACTACGTCGGCGCAGACTTCCCAACCAGCCGCCGCAAGGGCTGAGCGTAAACCTCGCCGGACGGCTTCGTGGTCGTCGGCAATCAGAATTCGAATCGTTTTTTTATGCCCCGAAAGACTAGTCTTGTCGCCCGAAGAATCGGACGAGGCAGAGAACAGAGCCGAAGTGTTGGTCTTGGCGTCCGACACGGGTGGGCAGTATCTAGCATGTTTATATCCCTGTCTATCGGGCAAATGCTGTAGTCAGTCAAAATCGATTCTGTAGGGAAACGCTCTCAATGAAATCGGGCTATTGAGTAACAGCCTCGGTAAGGGAAGGAACTTGGCCCGTAGCTTCGGAGAGAGTGCTGACGATCGTGTCTGCCTCCACAAGTCCCAAACGTGTCCTCATCACTTCGATGTTTCCCGCGAAACCCCACAAACCAACCCCAATTCTCGATTTCGGGAAACGTATGCGGAGTGTCTTATAAAATCTGCGCAGATTGTAAACACTGTAAGGCGGCAACGCTGAGACGTAGATCAACTCGCAATGTTGTCCGGCAGCTTCTTCCATCATATCTTCGGGCGACGCCGGCACCACAACATGAGCGTTGTATCCCGCTCGAGTAGCCAAGTGAGCCAGCATCATTCCGACGATTTCATCTCCTTCATCCCGCGCGGGCATGCAGGTGATCGCACAATCTGTGACGCTTGTTTTCTTAGCTGCAGAAACGATTGAGAGGCCCTCGCTGTTCGCTTCTGTATCGATATCCTCAGTTTTTCTTTCAACCTCGGGTCTTAGCGCGAGCTCCTCGATGGTTTCCTTCAAAGTTTGAAACACAAACTGCTCGCGCGCCTCACCTAATCCCACGTCCGCTCGATCCTTCTCGATGAAGATCAGCACCGGCGTAATAACAGATTCGTACAGCTTTTCAATCGAACCTTCTTTAAGAAAGCCGTCAATAACCTGCCGTGCTCCCTCTGCATCCATCCTTCGGAGCCTTTGATAAAGCTGTACTTCCGTTCCAAGCACGCGTTGATCACCCAAGAGGACGGTCAGGAATTCCCACTGCGGAATATAACGGCCGATCACAACGATGCACACCGTCAAGGGTGTAGAGAGCAACAGGCCAACCGGACCCCACAAAGCTGCCCAGAAAATTGCGGCAACTAAAATGGCCAGGGATGAAACGCCAGTCTGCGCCGCATACACGAGAGGTTCGACGACATAGGATGTGAGTATTTCAATGACGATGAAGGCTCCGAAGACTAAAAGCGGCTTTGTCCATCCATCAAAAACGGCGAGCGACAGCAAAAGCGGCATCGCCGCGCCCATCATGGTTCCCAAGTACGGAACGAATCTTAGAAGCGCCGAAAGCACCCCCCAGAGGAAGGCATTAGGCACGCCAATGAAATGAAGAGCCAGGCCGAACAACGTGCCATAGCCGAGATTCATCAGGAATTGAAAAAATAAGTACCGGCCGACTCGCTGGGTAGCCTCGTCGAAAGCCTGCGTTGTGACATGAAATCTGTTTAAGCCGGCCAGCGTGAAGAGGCGGTCGCGGAGATCTTCGCTGCGTAGCAGAATAAACGCGGTGAAGACCATAACAATTCCCAACGTTGCAACCGGTCCCAGGACTGGACCTAGCAGCGCCCGAACGGACGCGATGGGACTGTTCTGCTGAACCACTTCCACTGGAACAGGATGGGCGATGCTGCCGCCGGGTAACAGCGGATGTTTGCCCCGCTGATTTGGGTTCGTTTGATCATCCGGCGAAGGTGTCTCGATCGTGGACGACAGTTCCTTTCCCAATTCATTTACGGTAGCCTCCGCTTTACCGATCCCGGTTTCCCTCACCCCGCGGAACGATTCAATTTTTGAGGAGATGGTGGTTTTGTAATTTGGAATCTGGGTCGCCAGACTAATTGCTTGATTGAAGACGAGCCAACCGAGGCCCGTCAAAAGCCCCGCTACAAGCAGCACCACGACGATTACCGGCCCGGTCCTTCCCAGATGCGCTTTCTGCAAAAGATTGACGAGCGGAGCCAGAAGGAACGCCAAAAGAACTGCTAGAGCAATAGGAACCAGGACGGACCTGGCAAAATAAAGAGCAGCGACGCATACGACGGCCGTTACGACCGGAGGAAAGCTGGCCGAATCTCTGGTTGTTCTATTCGCCATAAAATAGACTGATAATCCAAAAAGCCAAAACTACATTTTACCCGCCCGCCATTCCTTCCAGTCTTTGGACACGACTTGCGCCATGTCCTTCGCCGCCGCCCTCAGCCAATTTCCGCGGCGCTTTCGCAGGTCATTCTGAACGAACCTGACCGATCTCTTCGATCCCAGATGTACGTTCCCCGCTTCCCACCCCATTGCATTCAACATACGATCCTCGTCTCGTTTCTTGGGCAGAGTCTCAATGTCGACTGGCGAAGAATCCGGAGCCAATCTGCTGATGCGCCAATTATCTCTCGCCCGTACATACGGATCACGGCAGCGCACGGCGTCCCGCAAGATTCGCTGGTAATGAATAGCGCCTGTATTGCCTCCGTCGGCCCAGATGCAAGCGGATGGCGCCAGAAGCTTCGCCTCTAACGCGATTTTTCCGCCTTCCCAATCTGCGATCGCCACGATGCGCGGGTGGCCCAAGCTTCCAGTGCCCGCAGTGCGCTTGATTACGCGATACGCAAGACTGTGCCCCGGGAAAAGTTCCTTCCACATTTTCTTGGGTGTGGCAGGTTCAGCGTGCCGCAGCGGGGAATTGCTCTCCAGTGTGCGCCAGAAGGAAGGTGGATCATCCAGCCGGCTCAACGCAATCGAAGTGAACCATGCGTTCTTATCTTCCAGAACCAAGGGCCTGCCGCCGGCTTTGAGTGAGCCGGTATAACCCTCCAGGATCGCGTCACAAGCGTCCTTGGTTTTAATTTTAAGATGACCTAGCGAGTACGCCAACCGTGCGCTGGTCGCAAGCCGAACCAGATCGTTCGTGTACGGTAGGGGGTACGCTTCATCGAAATCGTCAATTCCCCAAACCAAGCGGCCAATTTTATCTCGCCAGGTTCCGAAACTATTCACATGAAGATCGCCCACCGCCAACACAGACGGTGCAGAAGCTAAATCTCGGCAGTGTTTGGTCCAAAGTTGTGTCCAGCGATAGAACGTTCCGCGGAAGAACCGAAACTCATCTTCGGCCATCAATTCATGTTTTTGCTTAAGGTCTGCTTCCACCACGGGGATCCTGGTTCGAAGCCAGCCTTCAAAACTTGTGGTCGCTTTGAAAATATTCATTTGATTAAGAGGGCGTTTCTATACGCAGCCGCAATGGGACCGGGACCTGCGCGGTTCTGGAAGGACAAGGAAAATCCGCCAGCTAGCTTGCTTTGCGGCGAGTCCTTTTGTCGTGCGCCGAAACTTCCCTGGTCGAATGCAGAGGGCTTTTTCTGGCTCCCGCGGTCCTTTCCAGGCTTTTCTTCAGCGCAGTCATCATGTCAATCACAGGCGCTCGCTCCGGGCGAGGAGTAACGGCAATGTCGCGCCCTTTCTGCTTTGCCTCGATCAGGGCGCGAAGCCGCGTCTCAAATTCATCGTGATATTTCTTGAGTTGGAACTCTTCGGAAAGATTATCGACCAATTGGTCGGCCAGCTTTATTTCTTGCGGCGTGATCTTCACGTTGTCAGTCTCGCCGTATCCGGGCGCTTCGCGAATTTCGTTGGCAAAGTACATGGTGTGAAGGGCGATGCCGTGGTCGTACGGCCGCAGGAAGACGGTGTACTCGCGCTGGTGCATCGTGAGCTTGGCAATGGCAACGCGATCCTTGTCTTCCATCGTTTTCAGCAGCAACTTGTAAGCTTTCTTGCCTTGGTCTTCGGGAACCAGAAAGTAAGACGAATCGAAAAACAGAGGATCGATCTCGGATTCTTTTACGAATGCAAGAATTTCCATGGCCCTCGCGGATTCGGGCGTTATCTTTTTGATTTCCTCCGGATCGATCACCACATGCTTTCCATCTTCGTATTCGTACCCTTTCACTACTTCCGAGCGTTCCACAATGCGGTTACATGTTGGGCAAAATAGCGGCTGGCGAAGCCGCGTCTTGCACACTGCGTGAAGCTGGTGAAGGCCCACTCGGGAGCTACGTGCAGCCGGATACAGTTTGACCGGAATGGAAATCAATCCGAACGTAACAAAACCCTTCCAAGCAGACGATGCCATCGGTTTCGAACCTCCAGCGTAATTTACCCGTATACAGATAATGCGACGTAAAGCCCATAGGGACAAGCCTGTAGCCGTTACGAAAAGATGATGTAGCCGCGATTTCAGTTCTTCCCCGTCGGCGCTACGCCCGTATAATCGGCCGATGGCGCTCACAGAATACAAGCGGAAGAGGCGGTTTGACGCCACTCCCGAACCGGCTGGAGGCCGACTATCCCGGAACGGGTCTACGTTCGTTGTTCAAGAACACCACGCTCGCCGCCTTCATTACGATTTTCGCCTGGAAGTAAACGGTGTGATGAAATCCTGGGCCGTTCCGAAAGGCCCGTCGATGAATCCCGGGGATAAGCGGCTTGCCATCCAGACCGAAGATCATCCCCTGGAGTACGCGAAGTTTCAAGGCGAGATACCCCAGGGAAATTATGGCGCTGGCGACGTGATCGTATGGGACAACGGCACTTTTGAAGCGGAAGGAAACCTACCGGCGCAACAGCAACTCGACCGTGGCGAGCTCAAGTTCATCCTGCACGGGAAAAAACTGACTGGAAGTTTTGTGCTGGTAAAGATCCGCAGCCGTCAGCCCGGAAAAGAAGAATGGCTGATGATCAAACACCGCGATTCATCCTCCAGCGACACTTGGAAGATTGACGATCACGCGGGATCGGTCCTTCCGGAGAGGAAAGGTCCGAAGAAGAAGTGGATCTCCAATCGCACGGCAAGCAATCTCAAAAAAGCCGCTCCAGAAAAAAAGACTGATGTGAAGTTCCCGAAAGCTGCGCGGCGGGCGGCGATGCCCGACTGGATTCCGCCTGCCCTTGCGACACTGTCCGACCGCCCGTTTTCGGATCCGGCGTGGCTCTTCGAAATCAAATGGGACGGCGGGCGCGCGCTGGCCCGCGTGCAACAGGGTCAAGTTCAATTGTGGTCGCGGTCCCATCGCGACGTCACCGGCGAATATCCGGAGCTAGCCGGCTTGGCGGCACACACCAACGGACATGACGTCTGGCTGGACGGTGAGATCGTGGCCCTGGATCGCGAGGGCCGCAGCGACTTCGAGCGTTTGCAACAGCGATTTTCCGTCATCAATCCAAGCGTTGAACTCATGAACCAAGTCCCCGTGGTTTATTATGTCTTCGATATTCTTTATTGTGACGGTTACGACCTTCGCCCAGTGCCTCTGCTCGAACGCAAGACGCTCCTGAGGCAAATTCTTCGTACCGACGAAATCATCCGATACTCTGATCATGAAATCGAAAAAGGAAAGGAATTGTACGAACTGGCTCTCGAAAAGCAGTTGGAAGGAATTTTAGGAAAACAGATCCACAGTTCCTATCCTGAAGGGCGCACCACGGCTTGGCTGAAATTCAAATTAGTCCGCGAATTGGATGCAGTCGTGGGTGGCTGGACTGATCCGCGCGGTACCCGGCAATATTTCGGCGCTCTTCTCTTGGGACTTTATGATGGCAAGAAGCTCGAATTCATTTGCGGAGCTGGAAGCGGGTTTTCCGGCGCGTTTCAAAAACGGCTCGCCTCGCAGCTAAAGGCGCTACAAACGGAAAAGTGCCCATTCGCCACGAGACCAGTCAACCGCGAGAAAGCTTACTGGGTGAAACCCCAGCTCGTAGCGCGGGTGAAATATGGAGGATGGACTGACGGACGCCACTTGCGCCAGCCCACATTTCTGGGCTTGCAGGAAGACCACGACCCGAAGGATTGCACCTTTGAGAAGGAAACAAAATCTATGACCGCGAGTGTAGTCAATAAGAAAGCCAAGCCTCCCGAGCCGCGTCGGCGAAAAACCGTTGAAACGCCAGCGCCCAAAGTCAGGACCGCGGCAACTCCTGCTGCTTCACCAACCGTTCTCAAAACCGACGCAGAAATCGCGAATGAACTCGACCACGGTTCGCAGCCGGAACTTCTTGTTGAAGTTGATGGTGCGTCTTTGCGTCTCACCAATCTCAATAAGGTTTATTTCCCGGGCGACGGATACACCAAGAGAAATTTGCTGGCGTATTACAACTATATCTCGCCTTTACTTCTGCCGTTCTTAAAGGACAGGCCTCTAGTATTGCGCCGCTACCCAAATGGAATCGAAGGCCAGGCGTTTTTTCAAAAAGACTCGGGCAAAGATGCCCCGGAGTGGATTAAGACAGTGGCCATTGAGTCCGAGAGCAAATCGAAGCCCATTCGATATTTTGTGGCTAACAATCGAGCGAGTCTGCTCTACCTTACCAATCTCGGATGTATTGACCACAATCCATGGTCCGCGCGCAGCGACGACCTCGAACACCCGGATTATATATTTTTTGATTTGGATCCCACGGAAGGAACTCCCTTTGCCGCCGTGGCCAAACTCGGAAAGCTGTTAGCCTCGAAGTTACAAGAGATTGGAATGAAAGTTTTTCTAAAAACTTCCGGCGCGACCGGATTGCACATTTTTATTCCCGTTGAACGGCTCTACACCTACGAGCAAGCCAGGCAGTTCGTTCAGACGATCGCTTCGCTTACCGCGCAGCATCACCCGGGACTGATCACTTCGGATCGAACGGTGCGAAATCGCCCAAAGGGCTCCATCTATATCGACGCACATCAAAATTCTTCAGGGCAATCCCTGGCATCCGTTTATTCAGTGCGGGCGTTTCCGCACGCGCCTGTTTCCACACCTATAACCTTTGACGAGCTATCGGCAAAAATTGCCCCGGAGACGTGGAACCTCTCCTCCATACGCCGCCGTATAGACAAGCTCGGAGACCTTTGGGCCGACTTTTGGAAGAATAAACAACGACTGGAACCCGCCGTTCGGCGTCTTGAAGGGACTCTGAAACGAGGTTAAACCTGAGAGATTAGAACAAATCTCGAATCATCTTCCGCAAAACGAAAACCGCTCCAAGAGCAATTAGTCCAATTAAGGCCGCGAAAGGCAGGGAATCCGCCACTGGATTCGGGGCCAAGCCGATGGCGCTCGTAGTCGCGCCGCTCGCGCTCAATACAGCCCCGGTACATGCGAAGATGCCTAGCGCGAGCTTAAGTACATGTGGTTTCAAGGTCCCCTCCGCTTTCCTTCTGTAACCCATCCCATAGGAACATAAGTTCGCCTGGTAGCACATACCGTTAACGCTGGAGATGATGTGGGAACTTCTGGAAGGGTACTAAGCGGCTTACTGTAGTCTTTCGCGTCAATCTTCGCCATGCCGCGCTCCGCAACCCGAACTTAGCAACTATCTTCAGACAGATACAGGAATAACCCGCTGACGGTACAGGATGCCGCCGATAGACCTAGCCCCGGGATTCGACTACTTTGGCCGCGTACAAATGACCTGTGTGGAGCAGGCTATTTTCCATTTATTTCATTCACTTCAGCGTCGGCCATCAGGCAAAGAGGGGTCCAGTGGATTGCGATCGAAGGGTTTCTAAAGAAAAGCAGCCTTTCCCTAGAGGGACAGGGACAGATGCGTCTCATTGTGTCGAGGAACTGGAACTAGTGAAGCGCGCTCAAGCTGGAGACGACGATGCTTTTGCCGATTTAATCCAGCCCTATATTCGAAAGGCCTATCACGTCGCACTAAAGATCACTCGGAACCGGGAAGACGCCGAGGACGCCTCGCAGCAGAGCTTATTGAATGCCTACGCTCATCTACATCAGTTCCGCGGCCAGTCCCGCTTTTCCAGTTGGCTGACGCGGATCGCCATGAATGAAGCCTTAATAAAAGTTCGTAAGCGCCGCTCAGAGGATCACTATCTCTCGTATGAGAACAATACGGGCGAAGAACTGAATCCGGTGGAAACCTTGAGCGCCGGGGATGCTTATCATCCCGAAATCTTGTATTCAAAGCGTGAGAATCACCGCGCTCTTCACCAGGCCATCGAGGGGCTTGGAAACACATCCCGAGTCGTGGTTCGGCTCCTGGGACTGCAGGAGTGGCAAGCAAAAGAGGCCGCCACAACACTGAAACTTTCGCAGTCGGCAGTAAAAACGAGGTTCTCGCGCGCTCGGCAGCAATTGCGCGAGTGCCTGGCCGAACGCATGTAAAAGGCAAATCTCGCGATCTTCTAAAGTTGTCCCCTTTTTTCCCAACGATTTGAAGTGCCGCGGGTCAGCATTCCTGGTCTGACTTCTCTACCGCGTCCCCGCCGCAGTTTCACCCTTGACTGTATGCGCTTTCCAGAATTAAATGCCCAAGTGCACCCTTCATGTGACTACGCATGTTAGGTTTAAATGGGCTTCCTGGCCCCGTTCAAATCCCCTGTCGTTGGAGAGAGCATGAAAATGTTACGCATACTAGTCGCAGATGATCACGATCTCATGCGGCGCGGAATTAAGGCCTTGCTTCAATCGCATGCAGGTTGGGAAGTATGCGGCGAAGCCCACACGGGCCGTGAGGCTGTGGCGAAAGCAGAAGAGCTGAAGCCTGACGTTGTCATCCTCGACATCAGCATGCCCGACCTAAACGGCGTGGATGCCGCTAAAAGAATTCGAAAGAGCTCGCCTGATACCGAGGTCCTGATTCTCTCGGTACACTACTCCGACCAACTGATCCGGGACATTCTCGAAGCCGGGGTCCGCGGGTACATCGTAAAATCAGACTCGGATCGCGATCTGATTATCGCGGTCGAGACTCTCGCAAATCACAAGCCATTTTTTACCCCTCGCGCCACCGAAGTTATGCTCACGAACTTTAACGAAGGAAAAACGCGAACCGAACCTCCCGAGACCATGCGTGACCGGCTCACCTCTCGAGAACGCGAAATCGTTCAATTGCTTGCTGAAGGTAAGAGCAGCAAAGAGGTCGCGTCGTCACTGAATATCAGCGTGAAAACCGCTGAGACGCATCGCGCCAATATAATGCGCAAGCTTCAGTTGCACACGGTGAGCGAATTAGTACGCTACGCGGTGCGTAATCAAATTATCGAGCCGTAGTAGCGTTTTGGGCCAGCGCACGGACCCCTGTTCGCACTCCGACCATCCTTCCCGGTCTTCCGACGACGCTCGCCTTCACCTCCCAGCCCGCACCATTGATTGCGTTTTCCCGTGAACGGCCTTCAGCTACAGGATGTTCCGGAGGTGCCTAACGAATTGACTGTATGGATTGAAATGCACTTATGGCCGAGTATTGCCGCGCTGTATCCCCAGGAATCCTTTGATGATTGAGGATTACCGGCGAAAGGAATCGCGACTATGAAGGCCCCGGCCATCAATGAAAGAACTGCCGCTGCGAGCCACACGCGAACTATCGATCTTGACTCTCAGCCCATCGTCTTGGTTGCGACCAATGACTTGGAGATTCAAAAGAATATCTCGGGTCTCCTTCAGTTGTTTCCCGTGAAAACTCTGTGGGCCAAAGGCTTGGAAGAGGTGAAGTCCGTGCTCTCCAGAGAGAATGTGGCCGTCTGCTTCTGCGGCTTTTGGCTTGTGGACGGCACCTACCGCGACGTGGTCAGACACCTACGATCGCAACCAGCTGAAATTCCGGCGATAATCGTTTGCGACCCTTCGTGTCCGCACGAATATAGAGATTACTTGGCGGCTTTGAACATGCGCGCATTCGATTTCATCTGCCATCCCTACCGAAAGCCCGATATAGAAAGGATTCTGCGCTCGGCAATAGATGCGCACCAGGGATCGGAAGCTTTGCGGCTCGCATCTCCTGCTCCTTCCCCGTCCGTACCGAGCGTTTCCGGGTTGCGGCGCGCCAGCTAGCCGCCTCCGGCAATTCGCCAAATCCGGCTCCCACAACCAAGCCCAGCCGGCGATTCTCACGCACATCGCTCACTTGATTCACGCGTCCTCTATCGCTTTCGAGTGCCCGGACTTGCTGTTTGCGTTGTATTGTATATAGGCCTCTAACGCGCATCTGTTAGTCGTCACGAACACAATTTCCAAGGACAAATGGCCACGGCCACTCAACCCCAGAATATATTCGTCGAAATTCACGAGCCGATTCGCGCGGAACTGTTCAGCGTTGAGCGTCTGGAGCAGCACGCGGAAAGTCTTGCCGCCGCTCAGACCGTCACGACCGATTCCGACGACGGTCGCCCGCTTATCCCGCGCGTAGCCGAAAACGGCCGAGTCCTGCTGGAATATTACCGCGCCACTGCGAAGGCCATTCAAGAAGAGCATGCGATCACGCCCGCCGCGGAGTGGCTGGTCGATAACTTTTACATTGTCGAAGAGCAGCTTCGCGAAATTCGTGACGACTTGCCTGTTGGATTTTATAAAAAATTGCCAAAATTGGCTTCCGGGCATTTGCAAGGATACCCACGCGTGTTCGGTGTCGCTTGGGCCTTCGTGGCCCATACGGATAGCCGTTTCGAACCGGACGTGCTCCGCGGCTTTGTTTCGGCTTACCAACGCGTGCAGCCGCTGACCATCGGCGAGCTTTGGGCCGTAGCCATCACGCTCAGAGTGGTGCTGGTCGAGAATCTACGTAGGATCGCCGAGCGCCTGCTGCTCAGCCGCCGTGCTCGCGAAGCCGCCGACTTGCTCGCCGATGGCCTTCTCGGCACCGGCGGCCAGGCCATGGTTTCTCCGGCCAGCGTCCTCCGCGAATTCGAGAAAAAACCTCTCGAAAGAGCTTTTGCCGTTCAACTCGTGCAACGTTTGCGCGATTTGGATCCGAAAGTGGGCCCCGTTCTCGTGTGGTTGGACGAGCGCCTGGCCGCCCAAGGCACCACGGCGGATGAAATCGTCCGCGCCGAGCACCAGCAACAAGCCGCCATGACCGTGACTGTGCGCAATATCATCACCAGCATGCGCCTGATGTCGGAGTTCGACTGGCAGGTGTTTTTCGAAAGCGTCAGTCTGGTAGACAAGGTTTTACGCGATGGAAGTAATTTTGCGGACATGGATTTTGCCACGCGCGATTACTACCGACACGCGATCGAAGATCTTTCGCGCGGCTCGAAACATACGGAGATCGAAGTTGCCGAACGCGCCTTGCATCGTTCGAAAAAGGCGCGCGCGGAGCGTACCGACGGCCAGCCGCCGGACGATAGACGCTCCGACCCGGGTTATTACCTGATATCGCACGGACGTTGGTCTTTCGAGCGAGAGTTGGATTTTCACGTCCCCTCGAGACGATGGATTCTCCGTCTGTACGTCCGCGCAGCGGTCCCAGGTTTTTTGGGGACCATCGCGGTACTGACCGCCGTCATCTTAGCGTTCCCGCTATTCCACGCCAGCGAGATGGGATTGCACACCGGTTATCTCGTGTTGCTCGGCCTGCTTGCCGCAATTCCTGCCTCGGATTTGGCTATCGCACTGATCAACCGTGCGGTGACCGATCTGCTGGGGCCGCGCACGCTGGCCCGCTTCGAGTTGAAGGAGGGAATACCGACCGAGCTGCGTACATTCGTCGCAGTTCCGACCTTGCTCACCTCCGAGGAAGGAATCAAGGAACAGGCCGAGCGGCTGGAAGTCCATTACCTGGCGAACCCCGACGGCGATTTGCGTTTCGCATTGCTCTCGGACTGGATTGATGCTCCAACGGAAAGTTTACCGAGCGACGAAGACCTGTTGGTTACCGCTGCCGAGAGCATCGCAAACTTAAACAGGCGCCACGGTCCGCCACCAGGCGGAGGCGACCGCTTCTTTCTGTTCCATCGTAAACGCGTGTGGAATGAACGCGAACAAAAATGGATGGGATGGGAACGTAAGCGCGGAAAACTCCACGAGTTCAATCAACTCCTCCGCGGCTCGGCGAGCACCACCTTCATACCTATCGAAGGCCTTCCGCCGGAATCGGTTCCCGGAGTGCGTTACGTCATTACCCTGGACGCGGACACACGCCTGCCTCGCGGCACTGCCGCCCGTCTTGTGGGCACCATGGCCCATCCCTTGAATCGGCCTCGATTTTCTGCAGACTCAGGCCGTGTAGTGGACGGCTACTCAATCGTGCAGCCCAGAATTACTCCTTCGTTGCCCACCGAGCGCGAAGGCTCGCTCTTCCAGAAAATTTTCTCCGGCCCAAGCGGAATCGATCCCTATGCCTCCGCTGTTTCCGATGTTTACCAGGACCTATTTCGCGAAGGCTCCTATACCGGCAAGGGAATTTACGACATCGATGCATTCGAGACCGCTCTCGCCGGCAAAGTGAAGGAAAATACCCTGCTGAGCCACGATCTGCTCGAGGGTATCTTCGCTCGTGCTGCACTGGCAACGGACATCGAGCTGTTCGACGACTTCCCGTCGCACTATGAAGCTGCGGCCGCACGCCAGCACCGTTGGGCGCGCGGAGACTGGCAACTGCTGCCCTGGATTTTCGGCCGCGGCGGTTTATCCAAAGAAGAGCGCAGAAACATAAAAATCCCGGCAATCAGCCGCTGGAAAATGCTCGACAATCTACGCCGGACTCTTTCCGCGCCCTGCATGTTTCTCACCTTGGTCGTTGGATGGCTAGTGCCGGTAATCTCTCCGTGGATGTGGACCAGGTTTATCCTGGCGACAGTCTCCATTCCTTCACTGATTCCTTTTCTGATCGGCTTGAATCCGCGTCTCGGTGGAATCTCCAAGCGCAGCCACGTTCGCGGCGTCCTTTCGGATCTTGCCCTCGGTCTATATCAGATTGGCTTGACCATCACTCTGTTGGCTTACCAGGGATGGCTGATGTTGGATGCGATTTTGCGTACGCTCGCTAGGATATTCATATCGGGAAGGAATTTACTGCAGTGGGTCACTGCCGCCCAGGCCAAGTCTGCCCTCGACTTGAATATTTTCGGCATGTACAAACGCATGATCGCCAGCGTCTTGTTCGCTCTTGCAGCATTGTTCGCGGTGTTGTTTGCAAGGCCCCATTCGTTGTTTGCTGCGACTCCCTTTGTTGCTCTGTGGATTGCCGCGCCTGCGGTTGCGCGTTGGATTAGCCTTCCTCCAAGCCTTCCGGATGTAGAAACCCTCTCCCCAGCCGATGCCATGGCTCTCCGGCTGGCATCGCGCCGCACCTGGCGCTTCTTCGAAACTTTTGTTACACCCGCGGATAACTTCCTTCCTCCGGATAATTTCCAGGAAGATCCCAAACCCATCGTTGCTCACCGAACTTCACCGACGAATATGGGACTGTATTTGCTCTCTACGCTCGCGGCCCGCGACTTTGGTTGGATTGGAATTCAGGCGGCCACGGAACGGCTCGAAAACACTTTCCGCACCATGAACAGGTTGGAACAATTTCGAGGCCATTTCTATAACTGGTATGACACGCGGGATCTTCATCCTCTGGATCCGAAGTACGTCTCTTCCGTCGATAGCGGCAATATGGCCGGGCATCTATTGGCGCTCGGCAACGGCTGCAGGGAGATGATAGAAAAATCACCCGTGGAGCGGAGCGTATTGTCTGGAGTGGAAGATGCGCTGCGGCTGTTGCGCGAAGCTGTTGCTCGAATCGCAGATACCAAGCGCACACATAGCGTCACGCGCAAGCAGCTCAGTAACGCGATAGAGGCCGTTGCTGCAATTTGTGATTCCGTACCGTCAGACCCTTCGGATTGGACCGTGCGCTTCGTTGAATTGAGAGATCGTGTCCAAACCGTCGCAGACATCGCACAAACTCTCGAGCAAGAGCTGGGAGATAGTTCTAACTCAGAGTTTCGATTCTGGGCCGAAGCCGCGAGAGCATGCGTGGAATCTCACATTCAGGATGCAAAAATCCTGCTGCCGTGGCTTCGCCTTGATCCCGCGCAAGTCGTGGCTCTAGCTGAAAGTCCCTCGGGGCCGGCTCCCGAATGGCTGGCGATTGAACCTTTCTTCCGGAGCCTTCCGACTCTAACGGATGCTCCCGAACGTTTTGAGGCCGCTGTCCGCGAACTCACCGCTCTTGGCGCAAGTTTGGCCCATGATCCTGTCGGAAATAGGGACGTCCTCGCGCGCGTGGCTGCGCTCATGCGAGCGATGCAAGACTCCATCTCAGACGCTGCATCCCTGGTTCGCCGTCTAACCGCTATCGCACAAACGGCGGGGAAATTATTCGAGACCATGGATTTCAGCTTCTTGTTCGATCACTCACGCAAGCTTTTTTCTATCGGATACCGGGGCACCGACGGAAGTTTGGATCCGAATTGCTACGATTTGCTTGCTTCGGAAGCCCGGCTCACCAGTTTCATTGCCATCGCTAAAGGAGATGTTCCGTCCTCCCACTGGTTTCGCGTCGGACGCGCCCTTACACCCGTAGGCCGCGGCTCCGCGTTAATTTCTTGGTCCGGATCCATGTTCGAATATCTCATGCCCGCGCTGGTGATGCGATCGCCGGCTGATAGCCTGCTGAGTCAAACCTACGAGCAGATAGTTCTAAGGCAAATTGAATACGGAGGCGAGCGCGGCGTGCCCTGGGGGATTTCCGAGTCTGCTTACAACGCCAGGGATATCGATTTCACCTATCAGTATTCCAGTTTCGGTGTTCCCGGACTCGGCCTTAAACGCGGGCTGAGCGAGGATCTCGTGATCGCGCCATACGCTACCGCGCTGGCTTCCATGATTAGACCTTCCGCTGCGGTTAAGAATTTTGAGCGGCTTGGGCAGGCCGGCGGCAAAGGAATGTTCGGGTTTTATGAGGCGCTGGACTACACTGGCTCTCGGTTGCCGGAAGGAAAGAACGTTGCGGTGGTACGCGCCTACATGGCGCATCACCAGGGCATGACTTTGTTGTCATCCGCGAACGTCCTCAATGATGGCGTGATGCAAACACGCTTCCACGCCGAACCTATCGTGCGTGCCACCGAGCTTCTTTTGCAGGAGCGCACTCCTCGCGACGTGCTGGTCGCGCGTCCGCGCGCCGAGGAAGTCTCCGCCGCGGCCAAGGTGCGCGAGCTTACGCCTCCAGTGGTCCGCCGATTCACAACTCCCCACGACGCAACTCCGCGCACCCAGCTTCTTTCCAACGGACGCTACGGCGTCATGCTGACTGCGGCGGGCTCGGGCTATAGCCGCTGGCGCGATATTGCCATCACTCGCTGGCGTGAGGATCTTACCCGCGATTGCTGGGGCAGTTATATTTTCCTGCGCGATGAACAAACCGGAAATGTGTGGTCCGCCGGCTATCAGCCCAGCGGCGTCGAACCGGATAGTTACGAGGCCAATTTCTACGAAGACCACGCCGAACTTGTTCGGCGCGATCGCTCGCTAACCACCACTCTCGAAGTGGTTGTTTCCTCAGAAGACGATGCCGAAGTCCGTCGCGTCACGATCACGAATTTAGGAGTCCGTGCGCGTGATGTGCAAGTGAGTTCTTACGCGGAACTTTCGCTTACTTCGCAGGCGGCGGATATGGCGCAACCTGCCTTCTCGAACCTCTTCGTTGAAACTGAATTCGTGTCCGATCTAGGTGCGATACTTGCCACCCGACGCAAGCGTTCCCCCGAGGAAACTGCTGTGTGGGCAGCGCACGTTCTGGTTGTCAACGGAGCCGTCACAGGAGATTTGCAATTCGAAACCGACCGCGCGAAGTTCGTGGGCCGCGCCCGTACCTTGCGCAACGCTGTGTCGATTATTGACGGCCGCCCTCTTTCGAATTCGGTTGGCTCTGTACTCGACCCCATAATGAGCCTGCGGCGTACTGTCCATATTCCGCCAGGTACCACCGCACATCTTATTTTTTCCACCATCGTTGCTTCCACGCGCGAAGAAGTCCTGGATCTGGCTGATAAGTATCGCGATAGCCGAACCTTTGAACGCACTCTAACTCTTGCGTGGACCCAAGCGCAGGTCCAGCTGCACCATTTGGGCATCGGCGCCGAAGAGGCACACCTGTTTCAGAGGCTGGCTAATGCTGTCCTCTATTCGGATTCCTCTCTCCGACCCTCGCCTGATGTGTTGAGTGCAAGCTCTCTGGATATAACCACGCTTTGGGCCCAGGGGATCTCCGGCGATCTGCCCATCGTGCTCGCGCGTATCGACGATCCGGATGATGTCGAGATCATTCGGCAGTTGTTGCGCGCCCATGAATACTGGCGCATGAAACAGTTATCCGCGGACGTGGTTATCATTAATGAAAAAGCTCCGTCTTACGTGCAGGAACTGCAATCGTCCTTGGAAGCGCTCGTTCGTGGTAGCCAGCTTAGGCTTTCTCCGGATACAACCGGAGTCAGCGGAAAGATCTTCCTCTTGCGCGGAGATCTAGTTTCGCCGCAAACGCGCGCCCAGCTCCAAGCAGTCGCTAGGGCCGTCCTTCTGAGCCGGCGCGGGACCTTGGCGGAACAAATTACGAGATCGCAGTACAGAGAGCCCGCGCCTCCGCCTGTGGCTCGCCAAACGCGCGCCAGCAAACGTCAGGATGTGCAGTTACCGCAACCGGCTCTCCAGTTTTTCAATGGTCTGGGTGGTTTTGCTGAAAACGGCCGCGAATATGTGACGGTCCTGAATGAGGGTTTGCGAACACCTGAGCCCTGGGTCAACGTCGTCGCAAACCCCTCTTTCGGCTTCTTGGTTTCGGAATCAGGTTCAGGTTTCACTTGGTCGATCAATAGCCATGAGAACCAGCTGACTCCCTGGTCCAACGATCACGTCTTTGACACGCCCGGCGAGGCCATCTATATCCGCGATGAAAGTACCGGAGAAGTGTGGACCCCCACGGCGCTTCCAATTCGCGATGAAGCAGCTAGTTATCTGTGCCGTCACGGCCAGGGCTACAGCCGTTTTCAGCACGGCTCGCATGGCATCAACCTCGATCTGATCCAGTTCGTGCCGCTCGAGGACCCCATTAAAATATCGCGCCTCTCTCTGCAGAATGATTCCGGACGTACTCGCCGCCTCTCCGTCACCGCCTATGCCGAATGGGTCCTGGGAAGTTCGCGAAGCGCCACAGCCCCTTACCTCATTACCGAAATCGATTCGGCGTCAGGTGCCCTTTTTGCCCGCAGCGCCTGGAATGGTGATTTCGGCGGCCGCATCGCTTTTGCTGACCTGGGTGGACGGCAAACGTCGTACACCGCAGACCGCACTGAATTCTTTGGCAGAAATGGGGCGCCTGACCAGCCGGCAGCACTGGAAAGCGATGGGCCGCTCGGGCGCAAAGTAGGTGCTGCCCTGGATCCCTGCGCCGCCCTGCAAACGGTGTTCGAATTGCGGCCGGGTGCTCGGGTGGACATCGTTTTTTTCCTGGGCGAAACGGAAAGTAAAGAAAGCGCGCGTAAATTGCTCAGTCGTTACAGAGCTGCGGACTTGAATCAGGTCCTGCGTGAAGTGCTGCGCCAGTGGGACGACATCTTGGGAGCTGTGCAAGTCAGCACTCCCGATCAAACCATGGACGTGATGTTGAACCGCTGGCTGCTTTATCAGACTCTGGCCTGTCGCGTATGGGCGCGCGCCGCTTTCTATCAATTGAGTGGCGCTTATGGATTCCGTGATCAATTGCAGGACGTAATGGCCCTCGTCGTGTCGAAAAGATCTGAGGCACGCGACCAATTGCTGCGGGCAGCCGCTCACCAGTTCGTCGAAGGTGACGTCCAGCATTGGTGGCATCCGCCGTCCGGGCGCGGCATACGCACGCGCATGTCTGATGATCTTCTCTGGTTGCCCTACGCGGTAATTCATTTCATCGAGGCCACCGGCGACATGGCTGTTCTCGAAGAACAAGTTCCCTTCATAGAAGGCGATCTTTTGGCCGAAGGTCAGAACGAAGCTTACTTCCAGCCGCGCGTTTCGCAGATTCGCGCCACGATATTTGAACATTGTGCCCGCGCTCTGGATCGCAGCTTGTCTGTGGGCCTTCACGGCCTTCCGCTAATGGGCACCGGGGATTGGAACGACGGCATGAACCGAGTCGGTTATCTGGGAAAGGGAGAGAGCGTCTGGCTAGGCTGGTTCTTGCATACTGTCCTCTGGGAGTTTGCAAAAGTGGCGGACGCGCGCGGGGAGTCCCAGCGCGCGGAGAAGTGGCGCATCCACGTGAGTGCGTTGAAGGCAGCGCTCGAGCACGATGGCTGGGACGGCGAATGGTATCGCCGCGCTTACTTTGACGACGGCACTCCGCTCGGCTCTGCGCAAAATGACGAATGCCACATCGACTCGATCGCTCAAACTTGGGGAATCATCAGCGGCGCTGCAGAACCCGGCCGCGCCGCGCGAGCCATGTCGGCGGTCGATCAGCAACTCGTTCGTTCTGCGGACGGGCTGATCTTGCTCTTAACCCCGCCCTTCGATAGGACCACCCACGATCCTGGATACATAAAAGGTTACGTTCCGGGGATTCGCGAAAACGGCGGGCAATACACGCATGCCGCCACTTGGACGGCAATTGCTTTCGCCGAGCTCGGCAATGGAGACAAGGCCAATGAACTTTTCCGCTTCATGAACCCGATTAACCGCACCAGTTCGCGCGCCAACGTGCAGCGTTACAAAGTGGAGCCGTACGTCGTATCGGGAGACATCTATGCCGAGCCTCCCCATGTTGGACGAGGTGGATGGACGTGGTATACCGGTTCGGCGGGTTGGCTTTATCGCACGGGGATGGAGTGGATACTCGGCTTTCGTGTGCGGGGCATGATCCTCAGCATTGATCCGTGTATCCCTCGTAATTGGCCCGGCTACTCCATCGACTTTCGCTACCACTCGGCGATCTACAAGATCAAGGTGGAAAATCCCTCGAACGTGGCGCGCGGTGTAGCGCTTACTGAATTGGACGGCAAACTCTTGCCGGGCTCCGCAAGTATTCCACTCGCCGACGACGGAGCGGTCCACAACATCCGCATCGTGCTGGGCTAAGTCTTTCTCAATAAGCCAGCCCGCTAACGGGGGATGCGAATCAATAAACTTCGATAAGGGCGAGCGCGTTAGCTGGCAGCTGCAACTCGATCCGGCCATTCTGGATGGACCATGATTCCGGCGCGAGCAATCGGGCCGCATGCCGAAGAGATTGAACTTGCGCTTGGGTGGGATCGGTGGGGCTGCCCATCTCCGCGTACGCTTTCAGCAGCGATCCATGGTCTGCGTCCAGCCGGTACACGAAGGCTTGGTTTTTCCCCTCCAAAGAGTTCAATTGCAGCACGATGTCCTTCGACTCGCCATTTCCTCCCGGCGCAGATAAATTCCAGACCGCCATCACCAACCTGCCGTCCGCACGCCGCGTTGCAAGAACGTCATCGCCGTTCACTGGAATTCTTGTGTCGCCCAAACGGTGTAACAGCTTGAAAGCATTAAACGCCGGCTTCGGCAAGCCATCCTCCGCAATCAGCCCATAGCCGCCGTAGAACGGGCGCTTCACCACGCCTTGTTCTTCGAACACATCGGAAAATGTCCAGTAGCTCATCATGTCCACCAGCCCGTCGCACTGTCGGATGGTATCGGCCATCCACGGCCCCATGTAAATGGAATCGGTCACGTCCGTTTCGTTCTTGTAGCTGGCGTTGTATTCGCTCCAGATCAACGGCAGATGTGGACGAACGGAGCCGTTGATTTGATCGTGAACTTTTCGAACTGCACGGCATACCATTTGCGATCTTGGAATTTGTTCCGTCGTGCCGAAAACATCCGAAGCCGAATCATTACCATAGACATGCGTGGACACGAAATCCACAGGCACGTTGTCCTGCGCGGTGTGCTGAATGAAGTGATCCACCCAGGCAGCTTGTGCCGTCGCCGGTCCTCCCACTTTCAGCCGCGGGCTGACGAGTTTTAGCTCTCGCGCGGCCGCGTCGTAAAGCTGGTAGTAAGTCTGTTCCTTCGGAACGCCGGCCCAAAAATCGAGGTTGGGTTCGTTCCATACTTCAAAATACCACTGCGAAACTTCATCGATGCCGTACCGCTCGACAAGATGCCTTGCGAACTGGCTCACAAGTTCGCCCCACTTCTTGTAATCCTTGGGCGGTGAAACATTGGGCTTGTACCAGAAAGCTTGAATGTCATTTTCCGCTGCGAGCTTCGTGGGCATGAAGCTCAGTTCGACGAAAGGTCGCACTCCGGCTTTCAGCAAGCCATCGTAGATCTGGTCAACGTAGGAAAAATTGTAAAGCGGCTTTCCCTCGGCGTCTTCATCGTACACTCCCACCTCGTCGTGAAAAATCGCGTGGAAGCGGACGTACTTGAAATCCGTCGCCGCTTTCACTTCGCGCAAATCGTTTCGGTAACTTTCCCGGAGCGAAAGGATCGCGCGGCCGGAGCCGAACATTTGCTCCCAAAAATGTGGAAAGGACTCTCCCTTCGCCCGCGTGTCCACCTGAATCGTTTCGGCCGGCTTGGACTCCTGCGAATTTGCGTTTTGCGCGGACACGCAAAACGAAACAGAAGCAACGATGCACAACACGAAGAATGTCCGCTTCATTCGGAGAAACCTCGCAGACGGTTAAGGAGTGGCAGCAGAGGAGCCAGCATGTCACAGATTCCTCGGCCGGCCCAAGATTTTCTGGTGCGGTCGCGGGCCGGGCACCTGTCGCTAGCAATTAAGAAAAATCTATATCACTGTCACGTTTTCGCGCTGAGGATGCCAATGCTCCGCAATGCGGCAGCCGTCCGGCATGTTAAGACGATGGTGAAAGAACACAGACCCGCGCATACCCTCCGGTCGCCCCGGCTACCGAAGGGTAGATGCGCTACAAAAGGAACTCCACACCGTGCTGCGGAGTAACGAAATCAGCGCCCAGATTTGCCGTGAACGATCCTTAGTGGGTTTGCCGACAGCGTTGCCGAAATGGGCCGGGCCGCGTATTGCAGCGACATCAGCACTCCGACAAGGATGTCAACCTCTTCCACCGTGTTTGCTTGGCAAATCAAGTCTTGCAGATATTGATGGAGAATCCTTTGGTCTGTAGCTATTAAAGTCGGTCTCATGATTGCACGTGCTCCTTTTCTGTGAAGTATTGCCAAGGAGAAAAGCCTGCGAATCGGAAGCGTTCGCGGGATGATCCCGTTTGGTTTATGAATATGGAAAGCGAGCAACTTCAGAAAAGAAACAGAGGTTTATGTCCTATGAACGCAGAGCAGATGCAGGTAGTCGATGGATGAGTGAGCCAGGGTGTCAGGAAACGAAAGTGCCAGCAGATTCGAAATCGGCGCGTGAAGACTGACTTCCCGGATAGGAATCGCGACTGGCGTCTGCGCGGGTTTAATCGTGCTGTTTGGCGAAGAGACGTCCTGTCTGGAGACCAGCAGCGTGAAGTCGTTCGAAGTATCATCCTTGAGGCTGAGTAGCTCTGGAAATTCGACCAACGCGAGGGCACAGAACAACAGAGCCGCTACGACCGCAAAGCGAAGCCTGCTGCGCGTTGGACGGCTTAAAATCATCGCTTCAGCCTTATACAACGAAGTCTCCTCCAACTCAACTGTTTTAGGGCACCGCTACCAAAGTAAAGGAGTGTCTTGGACATGCCGTCTTCCTACGAAAAAAAACCACGCACGGCACGAGCGAGAAACATTTTTGGCGTCCGAAGCGTAAACTTCCACGAGGATGTGGCGCCGGTGCCCCAGCTGCTACCCGCGCTGATCTTCGCGGTCGATGTTCTGGTGTGTCGTGAGTTTCTGCGAAGGAGGAAGAGATGAGCAGCGTACGAGTATTGGTGGGGACGCGGAAGGGCGCGTTCGTCCTCACTTCCGACGCGAAGCGCAAACATTGGGACATCAGTGGCCCGCACTTTGCGGGCTGGGAGATTTACCACGTGAAGGGATCTCCCGTAGATCCGAATCGGCTGTATGCATCGCAGTCCACCGGCTGGTTTGGGCAACTTATCCAACGATCCAACGACGGCGGCAAGTCGTGGGAACCTGTCGGCAACAAATTTGCTTACGACGGCATCCCCGGCACTCACCAGTGGTACGACGGCACGCCGCATCCGTGGGAGTTCAAGCGCGTGTGGCACCTGGAGCCATCGCTGGCCGATCCGGATACTGTGTATGCCGGAGCGGAAGACGCCGCGTTGTTCCGGTCAATTGATGGTGGCCAGACGTGGGTGGAGCTTTCTGGTCTCCGCGGCCATGGTTCGGGGCCGTCGTGGCAGCCAGGTGCAGGCGGGATGTGCCTGCACACAATTATTTTGGATCCGAGCCACCCGGACCGAATGTTCATTGCCATCTCAGCGGCGGGTGCGTTCCGGACTGACGACGCAGGCAAGACTTGGAAACCAATCAACCGCGGTTTGAGGTCAGAACATATCCCGAACCCGACTGCCGAGGTTGGCCACTGCGTTCACCACATCGCGATGCACCGGTCGCGTCCGGATGTGCTTTTCATGCAGAAGCACTGGGACGTCATGCGCAGCGACAATGCCGGGGACTCCTGGCAAGAGGTAAGCGGAAACTTGCCCACCGATTTCGGTTTCGCAATTGACGTTCATGCGCACGAGCCGGAGACAATTTTCGTGGTGCCGATCAAGAGTGATTCGGAGCATTATCCGCCCGATGGGAAGCTGCGCGTGTACCGCAGCACGGCGGGCGGGAACGAATGGGAGGCGCTGACGAAAGGTTTGCCGCAGAGGGACTGTTACGTAAATGTGTTGCGGGACGCGATGGCCACTGACGCGCTCGATTCTTGCGGTGTGTATTTTGGAACCACCGGCGGGCAGGTGTACGCCTCGGCAGACGCAGGTGACAACTGGACCCCCATCGTACGGGATCTGCCCGCGGTCCTTTCCGTGGAGGTTCAGACACTCCCATGATCACCGTTGTACTGCCGTCACATCTGCGGACACTGGCGCATGTAAGCGGCGATGTGCAACTGGAGGTCGGAGGTCAGGCCACTCAGCGCTCGATCCTCGACGCGCTCGAAGCCCGCTATCCGATGCTGCGCGGTACCATACGCGACCAGGTCACGCAAGAGCGTCGGCCGTTTCTGCGGTTCTTCGCCTGCGAAGAGGATGTCACCCATGAGCCACCGGACGCGCCACTGCCCGATGCAGTGGCCTCGGGGGCCGAGCCATTTTTCATCTTGGGAGCCATTGCCGGAGGTTAGAGAGTTGCGGCTCAATCTCATGTTGCCGCAAGCACCTTCAAAATTTAACTGACTGCATGCGTGGAAACTGCAACTTCGCGGGATCCAAAGCGTGTGGTTAACGAAGCGCCGACGGACATTATCAGACCAACTGCAAAGACGAGCAAACCCAGCAGCGGCACAAGCTCGAGCAACGACAGCGCCAAAACTCCGCCGATGGAGGCCCAGATTCCCCTCGTTCCGGGAAATGCCACGCGAGCTACCCAATATCCCAAGCCGGTGGCGCCAGCGGCCGCGATAGCTAGGAAGACTACCAACAATGCGATATCTGATGGAATTTCCATTGGCCCCAGATAGCCCGTCAGCCAGTCCAGACCATAAAATATGAGAAACAAAAAGATGCCGGCGAAGAACACGGAAGCTGGGCGGACCTCGATTGCGCGTGCGAAAGTTTCAGCGCGTTTCTCACGAACAAGCAAATAACCCAGGGCCACAAAGAGCACGTTGATCAGCGCGAGTGTGATGCTGCCGAGAATTGTCGGACGATATTGGCCGGGAATGAGCACGTAAGGCAGCGATTTTGAATCGCCGGCGATGACGGAATTTTCCTGGCGCAGGACATATCCGCCCACGGCGATTGCGGCGCCTGCAATTGTGCTGTTCGAATTCGATTCGATGCGGCCGCCGATTGCAATCGCGTCGTGATCAACTCTTCCCTCGACAAAAATGGCTCCGCCGAAGGTAATCAGGTCGCCGGTAACGCGGCCGCGAACATGGACGCTACACATGAAACATTGAACATCTTTCGCGGTCTCGCCGCTTTCGATCACGATATCCGCCAAGATTTTTTTGCGATCCTGGTGTGGATTCGTTTGAGCAGGTGTGATGACGCAAAACGTCGAAATGAGTAGAGACAAAACTGCAAGTCCGCGAGTCATCGCTCAGGTCCCTTGGCCTGCTGAGTGCGACGTGCGCGTTGCGATGGTGGTTTCCACTTTTAGGTTCTGCGGGGGCGATGCGAGAAGATTAGAAGCTCCCCGCGACGTCCGTGCGAGATGCACTGGACGTCGCTGGGAGAACCGCTGAAATGAGCGGAAGGTTGCAATTGCTACTTCTTAGCGTGGGCGTAATTCTCAGCCACTTGCGCCCAGTTGATCACGTTCCACCAAGCCTCGATGTATTCCGGCCGGCGATTTTGATATTTCAGGTAGTAGGCGTGTTCCCAGACGTCGAGTCCGAAGAAGGCCTTGCCGCCGTCCATGATCGGGTTGTCCTGATTCGCCGAGGACTCGATGGTTACTTTGCCGTCGCGGAACAGAAGCCAAGCCCAGCCTGAACCAAAACGCTTTGTGGCGGCGTCGTTAAACTTGGTTTTGAAATCGGCAAAGCTTCCGAAGGAGGACTTGATAGCGCCGGCAAGATCACCGCCGGGTTCGCCACCACCGCCCTTCTTCATAATTTTCCAAAACATGGAATGGTTCATGTGGCCGCCGCCGTTATTGCGAACAGCGGTGCGAATGGTTTCGGGTACTTTGTTAATCTGCGCCAACAGTTCCTCGACGGAAAGCTTTTGAAGATCGGCATTTCCTTCGAGGGCTTTGTTGAGATTGGTGACGTATGCGGCGTGGTGCTTGTCGTGATGAATCTCCATCGTTTTTGCATCGATGTAAGGTTCGAGTGCGTCGAATGCGTAAGGCAACGGTGGCAATGTAAAAGTCATCTGGGGAGCAGCTCCTTGTCCAGTTTGGGTCATTATGTACCTCCCGATTATTCGGTTCCTGCCCCATAATTATACGCGCCTGATAGGGGCCAACGGAACAGACGCTCAATATTTAGATGTTTTGGAGGAGCCGAAGATGCCATCTGTCGAACACGTGGAAAAGCACTTCACCGCGACAGCAGCAGTGCGCGATATCGTCATCGGAATGTCAGATGGTCTGACTGTCCCGTTCGCGCTTGCTGCGGGTCTCACGGGAGCGATCGCGTCGACCGGCATCGTGGTGACAGCAGGGCTGGCGGAAATTGCGGCAGGCTCAATCGCCATGGGTTTGGGCGGCTATCTCGCTGCGCAAACAGACACCGAACACTACGCATCCGAGCTCGACCGTGAGTATCGAGAGACGGTTGAGCTACCGGAAATTGAAACAGAAGAAGTCGCCAAGGTTTTTCGAGATTACGGGCTTTCGCAGGAGCAAATGGCGCCGATCGTGAGCGCGATCACATCGAATCAGAAAAAGTGGGTGGATTTTATGATGCGCTTCGAGCTTGGTTTGGAACCGCCGGATCCCACGCGCGCGGGACGCAGTGCCGGAACGATCGCAGCGTCGTACATCGTAGGCGGGCTTATTCCGCTAGCGTCTTACATCATGATGAAGAACGTGATGGACGCGCTGTGGGTTTCGATTGGAGTCACGCTGCTGGCACTTTTCTTTTTCGGCGCGATCAAAGGGCATTACACCGGGGTGAAGCCGTTGCGCGGCGGCTTGCAAACCGTCCTGGTCGGAGGCCTTGCCGCAGCGGCAGCCTTCTGCATCGCGCGACTTATCAGCAAATAAGTTAGTTTCTGCGCTGAACTTGAACTGGTTGCTACTTTCCCAGATCCCCAAACGGCCACAATCCAAAAAGCTTCAGCACTGCATCTTGCTGCTTATCTACCAGCATCTGCGCCGTCTTTTCCCGCGGCCACGGGCTCGCCAGCCGCTCCGGACGATCGGCGATCCAATACGCGGTTAGCGCCATTACCGTGGCGTCCCGATCCAAAATATCGGCCTGCACTTTATCGAACGTGTCCACCGGGGAATGGTGCGTGTATTTATACTCCGGCGAATCCTGGTCCAGATTGATTCCCGGCAGCCCCGCAAGGATGAATGGGCCTGTATCGGTCCCGAATTCAACGTCGTCATCTACTTTCATCTCCCCGAAAGCTTGGAGCGAAGTGGCGAATTTCTGAACGTCAGGGATCAGATCCGCGCGCCCTCCGAGTTGGAAGCCGACGATCGGCCCTTGCCCGTTATCAAGAATCACGGCAGCGATGTGATTGGCCATTTCGCTCTGATGAGCTTTCACGTAGGCAATCGAACCCAGCAAGCCTTCTTCTTCTCCGGTAAACAACACGAAGCGAATCGTCCGTCGCGGCTTGTGTCCGGACTTCATTATGGCTTGTGCTGCGCCCAGCGCGGCAGTGGCGCCAAACCCGTTGTCGGTAGCTCCGGACGCCAAATCCCAGGAATCAAGATGGCCCCCGACCACAACGATTTGCTCGGGGTGTTCTGTGCCGCGAATGTCGCCGACGACATTGGCAGTTTCAACTGCGCCATCCGTTACTCGATTTTGCACGTCGATTTTCAAACGCACCATTTTGCCGTGATCCAAATAGCGTTCAAGCTGCTGCTGATCTTCCGCCGCCATGCTCACCACGGGAATGTCGTAGTACGTGTCAAAGCCGAGAGCGCCCGTATGAGTCAGATGCATGCCTTGTGCGACGCTGCCGCCCTGCCCGCCGATAACCGCTATTGCTCCCGCATCGTGGGCTGCCTTCAGGAAGGCTCCAAACTTCGCGAAACTAGCCATCTGATCTTTTGGCGCTTCTCCTTTGTGAACGATGAGCAGGACTTTCCCTTTCCAGCTTGCCGGGTTTTTCATCTCGTCGTCGAGCTGATAGGAATTGACCGGCAGGACGTCGGCTTCCGCGCCTCCGGCGGGAGTTGAGCCTACCCAACCCATGGCATCGATCATCAGGCGACGATGAATTGGAGAGATCATCTCAGCACTGGCGGAAATCCGCGTCCAGCCGCGCGAAATCTGCCATGTTTCCGCGTGGGCGTTCTCAAGGGCGATACTCTTCATTTTTTCAATGCCCCAGGCTATGGCCTTGGCCGCGTCGGGCGAGCCGGTCACGCGAGCGCCGATATCGTCGCTCAGCTCGCGGAGATTTTCGTATGTATCGGTCTCCATCATTCCGGCGCCCGCGACGTCCGCCAGCGATTTGAGGGTTCCGTCATCGACTTGGTTAGAACTCCCCGTTGCGGACTGTCCAGGTGCGGAAACCGCAGGCTGCGCTATCACAAAAATAAGAGCCACCGCGCAAGCAAACGCAAGTATTCCTCGTGTCATTTCTGCAGAACCCCTTTCAGATATGGATTGTCCCCGAACCGTGCGGAATCTCGGGCGAGACTTCGTTGGCCAAAATCGTCAGACCCTCCCTCAACGAGTTCGCTTGGAACATTTATATGCGCCATCGACCAGGAACATCTAACACAATGCTTTCGAGCCGGTATAGCGAATTCGAGCAGGTGACCGCAAGTATAGTTCCTGCATCTACATAGGGGACAAATCCCGGGCGGACTCCCGGCAAGAGCGCTAAATACCAATCGACGCGGGATACGTCCAATATAATAACTCGCGGATCGCGACTTTACGCGCCAGACGAGACAAACAATACATAGGAGAGACAGCAATGGAAAGCAGAGTGTTAAAAGTCCGTCATTGGGTGGCCGCCGTCGTGGTCCTCGTGGCGCTTGCGGGAGGCGCCCTCCTTTCGCAAGGTTTCAAAAATTGGACGGGTCATACGGTATTTGGCGCACCGGGCACTCCGATCGCAATCACGCAGAATGCGCTGCCTGTAAGTTTGGGGAATTTCGCTAATGGTTTTTCCGCAGTTCTTAAGCCGGCGCTTCCCGCGGTCGTCAATATCAGCTCTTCAAAGGTCGTAAAGCCCGGACGGAACCAGCAATCCCCGATATTCAACGATCCGATGTTTCGCCAGTTTTTTGGCGATCAATTTGGACAAGGCCAAGTCCATCCGATGCGTGAGCAGAGTCTGGGTTCGGGCGTCATCGTTTCTTCCGATGGAACTATTCTTACGAACAATCACGTGGTCGAAGGTGCGACTGATATCAAGGTCTTCCTCAGCGACAAGCGTGAGTTTCAAGCCAAGGTGATTGGAACTGATCCGAAGACGGACATCGCGGTATTGAAGATTGACGCCACGAGGTTGCCGACTCTGCCGTTGGGCGATTCGAACCAATTGCAGGTTGGAGATCTGATTTTCGCGATCGGCGATCCATTTGGAGTTGGCGAGACGGCCACGATGGGAATCGTGAGTGCGACTGGACGCGGCGGCTTTGGTATCGAAAACTACGAAAACTTCATCCAAACGGATGCAGCCATCAACCCCGGCAATTCCGGCGGCGCAATGATTGACATTCACGGCAATCTCGTCGGTATCAATACCGCCATTCTTTCTCACGGCGGAAACGGCGGCGAAGGCGGAAATGAAGGAGTCGGTTTTGCGATTCCGGTGAGCATGGCTAAGCCGGTAATGGATCAGATTCTGACGCACGGCAAAGTCGTTCGCGGCTATCTGGGAATTCACATCCAGGAAGTCACACCCGAACTCGCAAGAGCATTCGGTCTGAAGCAGGGAGGCGGTGTTCTGGTGGGAGACGTGGCCCCCAATACGCCTGCAGCTAACGCAGGGTTGAAGAAAGGAGATGTGATTCTTCAACTTAACGGTGAGACCGTAGATGCGCCGAACCAGCTTCAGGTTCAAATCGCGCAGTTCGCGCCCGGTACGAACGTTAAACTACAAATCTGGCGCAACGGCGGGACACAAGATGTCTCCCTCAAGCTCGCTGAACTGGACGAGCACGACGATAAGCAGGTTTCCGCTGAAGCAACTGGGGCTACTCTGCTGGAAGGTATTCAAGTACAGGATCTCACTTCCGATATCGCTCAGCAGCTCAGTTTGCCGGCTGGAACACGCGGAGTGGTTGTGAGCTCCGTAGATCCGTCGAGCCCGGCGGCTGCTTCCGGCCTCAGTCAGGGTGACGTCATCCAAGAAGTCAACCACAAATCAATCACCAATACTTCCGACTATCAACAAGCAATGGCCGGAGCAAATAAGCAGCCTGTACTTCTGTTGGTGAACAACAGAGGCGTCACGAGATATGTCGTCGTGGAGCCGCAGCAGTAAGGCACGGTTGTCATAAAGCTGAAACGAGACGCGTGTATAGAGGATGTGTCTTGAGATAGGGCACGGCCCCCAGGGCCGTGCCCTTGTTTTTCGAAACCAAGGTTAGAATTTCTGCAACCTAGCCTCCCCAGCCGGGTTAGATTTATAAAGCGGGGCGACCTGTGCGTGCACAATTCTTGGGTTCGCCACAAGCAGTAGCTCCTTACCTTCTGGCAACTGGGATGCACTGGGTTATCGCTTTCAACACGACTCGGGATAGAATAGTACTTGAGTCCTATTCACGACAACTCCCCGGCCTAGTACTAAATACTGTCAGCTGTACTTCTGTGTCGACGCGGCACAAATAGGAAACAGGGATATTGGGTGAAAGCTATGGCGCGGATTAGAAGTCGGGCTGTCTTTAACGAATCGTTGCTCCCCGAGGCGCAGCCTCGCTGGGATTTGTTCAGTGCCGGATTTGGACTGCAATGCCTTGCGGTAGCGGCATTGGTGATAATCCCAATGCTGATGCCTCAGAAGATGAGCATGGTACAGCGCTACTGGACCATGCCGATCGAGGCACCTCCGGTAGTTGCCTGGAAACCACAACCAGTCCAACCAGTGAAGCCAATTCCGATCAAGCGTGAGGTTGCGAAGGTTGTTGAGCCTCCAAAGCCGGTAGTGGTTGAGGTACCAAAGCCGAAGATTTACACGCCGGTGGCTACGGCGCCGGTGGCGAAGCCCGCCACGGCCCGGAAGAATACGCCGACTCCTGATGTGCCGATAGTCGCTAAGGCATTCCCAGATCAGAACCCTCCCGTCTCAATGGGGAGCTCCGCCATCCCGACTCTCCGCAAGCCGCGGGAAGACGTTCAGACCGGCGGGTTCGGCGATCCGGATGGAGTGGCCGCTAACGGTAAAACGAATCGTGCGGCAAATATTGCGGTGAAAGGCAGCTTCGATCTTCCTCCCGGCCCCGGTACCGGCAATGGCACCGGCGGATCCAAGGGAGCGAAGGGAGTGATTGCCAGCACAGGCTTTGGCAATGGTGTTGCAGTCGGTAGTCCCGGCGGCAGCGGACAGAGAAGCGTGCAACAAGGTGGGTTTGCAGATGAACATGCAGTGGCAGCGGGGCCGAAAGTAAAGCAAGCCTCCGTTGTGTCTAAGACCACTCCTGTTCAAATTCTGTTCAAGCCCGAGCACCCGCCTTACACAGACGAGGGCCGTGCCAAGAAAATTGAAGGCGATGTCGTGTTAGAAGTTACTTTCACAGCTTCTGGCGAGGTCAAAGTTCTTCGTGTCGTGCAGGGATTAGGTCACGGCTTGGATGAATCTGCGCAGGCCTCCGCACGCCAGATTCGATTTCGTCCGGCCCAACAGGACGGCCAGCCAGTGGATTCAACCGCCAACGTCCGCATCGTATTCGCATTGGCAGATTGATAGGGGGGAACGGCAATGGTGACGTGGAAAGGTTTCTGTCTTACGGTATTGCTGGCTGGGGGGCTGACCAGCGTGGCATCGGCACAGACGCCACAGACGGCCGATCAAACCCAGCCGCAGGCCGGGGCTACAGCCGCACCGGTGACCACCGTCGATCAGGCGATCGATCGCATAATCGCGCGAGAGCATGAAGAGATCGCAACCATCCGGCGTTTCAATCCCGTGATTGAAACCTACATTCAGGACATGAAACCTGACAAGGACATGGGCGCGGTTCCGGTGAAAGACCACTATTTCCTGGGACAGGCCGACCTTTCGAAGGGCGTCGTGGATAACTCGATGCTGAATGGCAAGAAGGGCAAACTCCAGGCCTTTAATCCGATTGCTCATCTCGGCGATATGTTCAGTTCTTCCTACATTCCCGACGGTTTTCTGCAGATGATTTACATCGATACGAACGGATTCGACCGCCAGCACTACCAATTCGACTACGTTCACCGCGAGTTTCTGGGCGAAGTGCGTTGCGTAGTCTTCGACGTCACGCCCCTGCCCAAGTCCGGAAAGGGGCGTTTCAAGGGGCGCATCTGGGCGGAAGATCAGGGCTACGCAATCGTGCGATTTAACGGCGTATACACGCCGGTGGCGGGAATTAACGGATTTAATCTTCACTTCGATAGCTGGCGATTGAACGTGCAACCGGGGCTCTGGCTGCCCGCTTACATCTTCAGCCAGGAGTCGGACCTTAAAGATTTTATGGGCAATCACGTTCGCTTCAAATCGCAGACCCGCCTGTGGGGCTACAACTTGAAAAACGTGGGCCGCCAGGAAGAATTCAGCGAGCTGACTATTGAATCGCCAAATGCGATTCAGGACCAGGCCGCCTCCACGGATCGTTCCCCCATTGAAGCGCAGCGCGAATGGCAGCATCAAGCTGAAATCAATGTGGTGGACCGGCTGCAACGAACCGGTTTGGTAGCGCCTCCAGGTGAAGTGGATAAAGTTCTCGAAACCGTGGTCAATAATATCGAAGTGACGAACAACCTGGACATTCAGCCTGACGTTCGTTGCCGCGTAATGCTCACCGGCACGCTGGAGATGTTTTCGATCGGCCACACCATCGTTCTGAGCCGCGGATTGATCGACGTTTTGCCTGATGAGGCCAGCCTGGCCACCATGCTGGCGCAGGAATTGGCCGACATCATCTTGACCAAACCTTCCACCGACCAGTGGGGCTTCAACGACACAACCACCGTGACGGCTACCGAAGCATTGGGACATTTCAGTTTTAAGGATAGTCCGGCGCAAATTCAACAGGACAGCCAGAAGGCCGTGGAGCTTCTAAAGAATTCGCCCTACAAAGATAAACTGGCAAGCGCTGGACTCTTTCTCAAGCAGCTCGATGCCGATTCCAAGACGCTTCCGGTTCTGATCAATCCGCACCTGGGGAACCGCATCTATCTCGCGGATCAATTGATCAGCTCGGCGCCGAATCTGGAACCCGCGAAACTCGACCAGATCGCTGCTCTGCCGATCGGCGCGCGCCTGAAGCTCGATCCGTGGAGCGATCACGTGGAGTTACTCAAAGCAAAGGCGTTGCCACTGCTTTCGGCCCGCGAAAAAATGCCTTTTGAAATTACGCCATTCATGCCTTACCTGACGCGCTATCAAAAACCGGGCAGCGGGATATCCGCGGAACCTACGAAGGCCGATTTAGCTAAAAAAGACATGCAACAACCACAACAACAGCCGCAACAACAGTAATTTTATTGTTTTTGGTCAAAACGGCGGCTGGGTACACCCAGTCGCCGTTTTTTTTTGCGTCCGGCCCGAGACCCCGCCTGTTACCTTTAGCGAGAGAAAAGAGTGTTCGAGGAGATGGCGCGCGGAAAAGTGCCCAATTCAAAGCAGCTCATTATTGAGAGGCAGTTGCAGCCGCGCTTCGCAGCCCCGGCGCGCTTCGCGATTTTCAAGTGTCAGCGATCCGCCGTGCGCTTCCGCGATCTGCCGGCTTAGCACCAGACCAATTCCCGAACCACCTTGTTTGGTGGTAAAAAACGGGACGAAAAGATTTGCGGGGTTTGGAATGCCCGGGCCATCATCCTGAACCCAAACTTTTACCGATCCATTCTCACGTTCCCAGCCGACCTTAACGCCGCCACCGGTTTCCAGAGCTGCATCCACGGCATTGTGCAGAAGATTGATAAGTAATTGCTCCAATTGGTCCGGGTCCGCCTGAATGCTGGTCTGCGGGCCAGCCTCGATCTGCACGGAAAGGCGCGGTTCCAGCCCCACTACCCGCCGGATCCACACGCCTACATCTACGGGCTGTAAGACCGGGGGCGGCAACTTGGCGAGTCGCGCATAAGCACTCATGAACCGCGCAAGACCGTCGGTGCGCGCGGCAATTATATTCAGGCCGCTGCGCATGTCTTCCTGCCAGTCCGGCGCGCGCTCCTTGCGATGAAGCATGCTTCCCAGATTTTCAGCCACTGATTTGATGGGAGCGAGTGAATTATTCAGTTCGTGCCCTAACACACGAATCAATCGCTGCCATGCTTGACGTTCTTCTTCGCGCAAAGCGCGGCTCAAATCCGTGATCACGAGCAATTGATGAGCCAGCCCCGCTTCGCGAAAATTGCCGCGATGAATCTCCCAGCGCCCCGATTTTCCGGGAAACGCGATCTGCGATATTTTCGGTGTTTCTCCCTCCAGACATTCCAAAAGACCGAGTTCTGCTGCAGTCAGTCCAAGAAGGCGCGCCTGCGCTTGATTCAAGATTCGCTCGCCCGCCCGATTTACCAGACGGAGGCGGCCGGCTCCATCGAATGCAAAAACCGCGACATCAATTTCTTCCATTACCTTGCGAAGGAGCGCAGTAGCTTCCAAAGCGCCCAGCCTCTGCTGCCGCAGAGTCTCCCCCAAGGCATTTACCTCGCGCAAAACCTCGCCCAATGCATCTTCGCGGTTGGCACCGCGCGCGCGAATGGAGAAATCACCTTCGCGAAGAGCGGCCAGGAGGTTCGAAAGCGTGCGCAGCGGGAAGACCACGCGACTTTGGGCCGAGAATGCGAAGCTCAGCCACGCAATTACCATGATTACGGTGAGTGTCCACTGGAGCTTCGAAGAGTAGGGTCCAATCCAAAGCAGGATTAACGCAGCGATTGTGCTTCCGAGTCCGGCGGCCAGGGCGAGAAGCAAAATTCGGCGTTCATAGAGCAGCGGTTTCACAGGCTGTATTTTTGCAGGCGCCGGTAAAGCGCGCTGCGGCTTAGTCCGAGCGCTTTGCTCGCGTGGCTTACATTGCCGCCAAACCGCGCGAGAGCTTTTTGGATCAGAACGCGCTCCACATCCTCGATGCTCATTTCATCCAGCCGCAAAGATGCCTCGCGCGCGGGGCGAAGCCCCAAATCTCCTGCGCGAACCTGTGGACCTTCCGCTAGCAGGACTGCGCGCTCGATGGAGTGATCCAGTTCGCGAATATTTCCCGGCCACGGGTGGTCGAGCAGAACCTGCAGCGCCACGGGTTCGAAGCCTTCGAGTTGTTTGCGATAGCGTTGCGCCGACTGCCGCAGGAAATGGTGCGCAAGAATTGAAATGTCCTCTTTGCGCTCGTGCAACGGAGGCAGATGAATTTCAATCGTGTTCAGGCGAAAAAGTAAATCTTCGCGGAATCGGCCGCCGGAAACCTCGGTCTGCACGTCGGCATTCGTAGCTGAAATAATCCGCACGTCCACGCGCCGTGTGGTCGAAGATCCTACACGTTCGAGCTCGCCAGTTTCAAGAGCGCGCAAGAGCTTGGCTTGCAGGTTCATCGGGACGTTCGCAATTTCATCCAGGAAAAGCGTGCCCCCATCGGCCAGCTCGAACCGTCCCACGCGATCCGATTTCGCGTCCGTAAACGCGCCTTTCACGTGGCCGAACAGCTCGCTCTCGAAAACCCCTTCCGGCAATCCTCCGGCGTTCACGGTTACGAGCGGCCGGCCCGACCGCGGAGAAAGAGCGTACAGAGTGCGGGCAACCACTTCCTTGCCGGTCCCATGATCGCCCGTAATAAGGACGTTTGCGTCCGAGGGACCCACGCGCGCGATCAAATCCATCACCGGTCGCATGGCGGCCGATTCCGCGATCATCACAGGGCGCCCATCGGCACGCAACAACCGGTTCTCGGCTTCCAGCCGTTGGCTCTTACGCAGCGCCTGCGAAAGCTCGATCTGAGTCTTCAGGATTGCAAGCAACCGCGCGTTTTCCCACGGTTTCTGTATGAAATCCTTCGCGCCGCGGCGCATGGCTTCCACTGCAAGTTCCAGGCTTCCCCACGCGGTCATTACGATGATGGGCAGCGTGCTGTCTTTTGCGCGAATATTCGATAGCAGATCGAGTCCTTCCTGGCCGGAGGTGGTGTCGCGCGCATAGTTCAAATCCATCAACAGTGCGTCGAATTCCCGCGCTTCCAGCGCGGCTAACACCGCTGCGGGCGATGCCACCGTTTCCGTCTCGAATCCCTGGCCTTTCAGTAATAAGCGCAGCGCTTCGCGAATGTCGGGCTGATCGTCGGCGACAAGTATTCGTGTGCGCGCTGTATGTGGTGGCATCATTTTGCGAACGCTATCTCCCTGAATTTTGAGGTTCTCTTCGTTCCGTCCGGAATCCGGCTGATAGTTCACTTTCGCTTTCTCGTAAGTTCTCCTATTCGAATCACACCGCACCGGCTTTGGATGCGCCATCCACGATCCAGCCGTCGGCCAATTGAATGATGCGGTTGCCGTACGCGGCCCACGCGTCGTTATGCGTCACCTGGATGATCGTGGTGCCGTCTTGATTCAGCTTCTTCAGCAAATCCATGATCATTTTTCCCTGGCTTGAATGTAGGCTGCCGGTGGGCTCGTCCGCCAGGATCAATTTCGGCTTTCCGATTACGGCGCGCGCTACAGCTACAAGCTGTTGTTGCCCGCCCGATAACTGGTTGGGAAAAAGGGCCTTCTTCCCCACGATCTGGAACCGATCGAGGATGTCCGCCACCATCCCTTCGCGCTCTGCTTTCTTAATGTCGCGATAGGAAAGCGGCAAGTCGAGATTCTCGGCCACGGTAAGGTTATCGAGCAGGTGATATTGCTGAAACACAAACCCGATATATTTCTTGTGCAGCTCCACGCGGCGTCGGTTATCGAGCTTATGCACAGCATTTTCGAGCAAGTGGTACTCGCCCTTCCATGCGCCGTCTAGCATCCCGATAATGCCCATCAACGTGGACTTTCCCGCGCCGGAAGGGCCCATGATGGTAATGAAATCGCCGTCGGCGATGTCTAAATTGATCCGGCGCAGCACCCAGGTTTTCCCGGCGCCCGATTCGTAAACCTTTTCGACGTCTCTGAGTTTGATCACTATTGCTCACTCCTTGTGAAATTATTCATAACGCAACGCCACCATGGGATCCACGCGCATGGCTCGTCGCGCGGGGATGTAGCACGCAAGAAGCGCCACCACACACAGCAGCATTGCGACGCCGACAAACGTGAGAGCATCGGTCGCACCTACACCGAAAAGAATGTTGCGCAGAAAACGTGTCAGCACGAACGACAGCGCGAGCCCAATCGCAAGTCCGGCCAGGATCATTCGCAGCCCTTGCCCCAGCACAAGCCGGAAAACATCGCTTTGCTGCGCTCCCAGCGCCATGCGTATCCCAATTTCATGCGACCGCTGGCGCGTGGTATAGGCAATCACTCCGTAGATACCTACCGCAGCCAGAATCAGCGCGAGCAAACCAAAAGCTCCCACGAAAGTGCCGGCGATCCGCTGCCCCGTGCTCGCCACCTGCACCCGCAACTTCAAAGTGGACTCATCGTAGACCGGCAGATCCGCGTCCAGGGTATGAATCGCCTTTTCCACTGCCGTCGTGTAGGCCAGCGGGTCGCCCAAAACCCGCGCGTGGATGATTGTCGTTGAGTAGTAATCCTGAAAAATCGGAAGATACAGAAACGGTTGCGGGACTTCGCTCAAGGAATAGTAATTGGAATTGTGCGCGATACCGACCACCGTGAACCACACGCCGTATGCGTATATCCGCTTACCCAAGGGCTCCTGGTGTGGCCAGTAACGATCCGCGAACTTCTGATTGACGATCGCGACCGGCTGCGATGTGCCGGTGTCGTTCACCGTAAACTCGCGTCCGGCAATCAACGGAATCTGCATCGTCCGCAGATAATTCGGCCCCACCGTGGCCTCGGCGATTTCCATTGATTCGTGCGGCTGCGGCACATATCCCTCGGGAGAGGCCGGCAACGAGTCGGATACATACCCCAGCGGCACCCAACTGGCCAGGGCCACCGATTGCACGCCCGGCAATGTTTCGAGCTTTGCCAAAAGCTGGCGATGAAACTCCAAGCCCCGAGCCTCGGTGTATCCTGCGGGGAACAAGCTGTAGGACGCGAGCAGCACGTGGTCCGGGTTGAAGCCCGCGTTGAATCGCTGCGCTTGCCGGAAACTCCGAATGAAGAGCCCGGCGCTCACCAGCAAGAAAAGTGAAAGAGAAATTTGCGTCACAACCAGAGCGCTGGATAAGCGCGCCCTATGAAGCCCGCCTGCAGCGCTTCCCGCGTCTTCTTTCAGCACCGTTACCGGTGCCATGTCGGAGGCGCGCAAAGCCGGCAGGATGCCGAAAATCACACCGCTAAGAATCGAGATCGCAAACGTAACGAAAAAAACAGCGCGGTCCACCTGAAAGTCGAGCGCTATCGGAATATTGGTAGGCGGAATGAATTGTCCCAGCATTCCCGTGGTCCAGGCGGTGATAAACATCGCCAGGATGCCGCCGGCCGAAGACAGAACCACACTCTCGATGAGCAACTGCCGGACCAGCCGCCATCGGCTGGCGCCAATCGAAAGGCGTATGGCAATCTCGCGCCGTCGCGAAACGGACCGCACCAGCATTAGATTCGCCACGTTTGCGCAGGCGAGCAGAAGCACGACGCCGGCGATAGCCATCAGTACCGGAAGGAGAACATACATATAAGTATTCGCGCTGAAGGGAGCGCGCCAAAGCGGGTACAACGTCACCGCATTGTTGCCCAAATGGGAATCGGGGAATTGCTCCACGATCTGGTTCATCAGCAGATCCATTTCCGCTTGTGCCTGCCCGCGCGTCACACCAGGCGCCAGCTGGCCCAGCAGCATCAGCCAAGTCTCGCTGCGCAGTGGCAGGCGGTCAGTGCCGGAAACAATCTGCTGCTGCATCATCAACGGAACCCAAAGTTCCGTCCGCATGCCTGTCTGTGTGCCTTGAAAAACAGCCGGCGCGACGCCGATGATCGTGAATGGATGCTGGTCAATCCGCAACGTTCGGCCGATGACGGAGGGATCCCCGCCGAAGCGAATTTGCCAGAGCCGGTAACTGATCACCACTACCGGCGCGCCTCCTGGCTTCTGGTCTTCCACCGGAAGAAAGCCACGCCCTAGAATCGGATGGATGCCCAGCACATCAAAGTAATTCGCCGAAGCCAGCGTGCCCCAAACGCGCTCTGGTTTTCCCGTCCCGGTGAGATTCATAGGGTTGATGTCGTAAGCGATCAGTCCAGAGAAGCTCCGAGTGCGGTTTCGCAAGTCCATATAGTCGAGATAGGAGAACGGAATAGGACTTCTGGCGGTCCCGCCCTCCGTCATGACGACGAAATCAGATGTGTGCCGCACTCCGGGTATGGGGTTGAGCAGGGTAGAATTGATCCAGCTGAAAATTGTGCTGTTCGCGCCAATTCCGAGTGCGAGTGTGAGCACCGCAATCGCCGCGAAACTAGGCGATTTCCTCAATACCCGGAAGCTGTATCGCAGGTCCTGGAGCAAAGTTTCCATCTGCGCTCTTCTCCCAGCAGTGTTATTCCACGGCAATTGCAATTAAAGTTGCATCATCCTGCCAATTGCCACCGCAGAATGACCCCACCGTATCTAGAATCTTCTTCTGCAATTGTTCCGCAGTTGCTTCACGGCTTTCTTCGAGCAGCCGAATCAGGCGTGCGTCGCCGAATTCCTCGCCATCGGGGCTGCTAGCTTCCGTCACTCCATCAGTGAATAGCAGTACCAGGTCGCCCGGCGAGAGCGTGCAGGTGCCCTTGGCAAAATTCTGAGACGGAAAAATACCCAGCACGCCTCCGCCTTCTTCCAAGCGGTCGTGCGTACCATCGCGATGCGCGATGATGGGAGCATTGTGCCCGGCATTCGCGTAGCACAACTGCCTGGACCCGCCGTCGAGATGCGCGTAGAAAAAAGTGATGAAGCGATCGCTGGCGATACTCCGGCAAATCAGCGAGTTCAATCGCTCGCACAGAACTTCCGGAGATAAAGAAGGTGAAGCAAGCCCGCGAACCGCCGCCTGCAAGTTCGACATCAGCAGCGCCGCCGGCATTCCCTTTCCGGCCACGTCCGCGATGCACAACCCGAGCGTGTCTCCTTCGAACGGAAAAACGTCGTAGTAATCCCCGCCTACAATGCGCGCCGGCTGCCAGGCTCCCGCGATTTCGTAACCCGCAATCTGCGGAATTTCCTTGGGCAGGAATCCGAGTTGGATCGCGCGCGCTTCTTCAATTTCACGCCCCTGCCGGTCGAGTTGGGAAGCAATTTCGCTCTGCGTTCGATCGCGCTCCATGGCGCTTCTGCGCGCCGTGCGGCGCTCGCGCCCAATGTCGACTTGTTTTTGCAGAATCTCCAGAAGACGCGCGTTCACCCACGGCTTTTCAACGAAGTCGCCGACTCCTCGCTGCATGGCTTCCACAGCCAGGCCCACTGTGGCCCATCCGGTCATTACCACAATCGGCGGCGCGGTTTCAGAAGCTTTCAATTTTGAAAGGACGTCCAAACCTTCCCGCCCGGACGTCGTATCGCGCGCGTAATTCAAGTCCATCAAGACCAGATCGAACTCTCGCCGTGCAATGGCTTCGATCAGCGCTGCCGGCGAGGTCACCGCTTCGGTCACGTAACCGTGTCCTTTTAGGAGTAGGCGCAGCGCCTCAAGGACATCTGGCTGGTCATCCGCGATAAGGATGCTCGCCTGGGTGGGACCTGTTTCGTTCATGAGTTCAACCGCCATCGGTGGCATTTGTAGTGCCCCTCTCCGGACTGCGAGCGATAAGTGGGGACTCCCAAATATGGGCAGTTGGGATTCCAGAGCAGCGTCATTCTAAGTCCATAGCTGATAGTACTTTAGATGCGTGTTGCGACCTATAGATTAGCGCGCGTGACCAGTTGCGGGATTGTTTGTCGCGTTTCCGGACAGCTCTGCGGAATGGCCTTATTCGTATCTCAACGCCACCATGGGATCCACGCGCATAGCCCTCCGCGCCGGAATGTAGCACGCCGCAAGGGCCACGAACGTGAGCAGCGTTATTACGACCGCGAATGTGACTGGATCGGTGAATTGCACTCCGAAAAGCAGGCTGCGCATCAAAGAGGTCAGCCCCAGGGCTGCAGCAACGCCGACGCCCACGCCGAGCGCCGTGACTTTTCCGCCTTGCTTCAGCACCATGCGTAACACATCGTTGCGTTGCGCGCCCAGCGCCATGCGTATCCCAATTTCGTGCGTCTGTTGCGTCACAACATATGCCATCACGCCGTAAAGTCCCACCGCCGCGAGTACCATCGCCAGAGCCGCGAACACGCCGAGAAGCACTGTCTGAACCCTGGTGCCTTCCATGGATTCAGCGACGATCTGATCCATCGTTCTGGCGTTAAACACGGCGAGGCCGCTATCGATCCCGCGGACTTCACTGCGAATCGCATTCAGCACGCTGGTTGGAGAAGCGGTGGTCTTCACCACTAAGCGCCCTCCCAAGCCAGGCACAATGAGAATTTCACTTAGCGGGAAATATGCCTGCGGAATGGTCTTCTCGCGGATTCCGAATTGTTTGGTGTCCCCCACCACGCCAATCACTCTGGTGGGGAGGTCATCGTGCTTGAAGACTTTTCCTACGGCATCTTGGTTCGGCCAATACGCGCGCGCCATGGATCGATTGATGATGGCTACGTCCGAGAATTCCGCGGGAATCACCACGGGAGTTTTTCCCGATGCATACAAATCATCGATCTTCTGGCTAATCACAGCGGCGCGATCTATTTGTGCGGAGGAAAAATTCTCGCCCTGCAAGAACGGAATGCCGAACGCTCGAAAATAGTCCGGCGTGATGTAATTCCACTCGACGAGTTGATCCTTGACCGATGGATCGTTATTTCCGTCCAATGTTACGTACCCGTTATTTCCTCCCTCCAACGGAATCTCAGTCGAAGCGGAAGCCGCCTGCACGCCTGGAACGCGCTGGATGCGTTCAAGGAGCCGATCGTAGAATTCTCGCCGCGCAACCAGGGAAGAATATCGCGCTTGAGGTAAAACAATTCCCATGGTTATCACATTTGCCGTCCGTACGCCGATTTCCGCGGAGCGCATTTGAGCAAAACTGCGCAGCAGGAGTCCGGCACCGACGAGCAAAGCAAGGGAAGCAGCTATTTCTCCTATAACCAGCGCGTCACGAAGTGTGCGTCGACCTCCCGCAGGACTTATCACCGCCTGCGCGCTCGATTTCAGTTCCTCAGTCAAATTCGTCTTGAGGGCTTGGAACATGGGAGCGAGACCGAAAAGAATTCCGACCGTAAGGCTCACCCCGGTCGTGAACAGAAGTACCGTGATATCCAGCCGAACCGGATTCTCCCGTGGTATCGGGAGACTCGCTGCGTCTTGCATCGCGCTGACGCACCACCATGCTCCGAGCAAGCCCAGCGCTGCGCCCGCTACGGAGAGCAGCACGCTCTCGGTAAGCAGTTGGCGCGCGATACGCCAGGGTCCCGCACCCATTGCCGAACGCACGGCAATTTCGCGCTGGCGGCTGCTGGCACGAGCCAACAAGAGGTTGGCGACATTCGCGCAGGCAACGAGCAGAACGAGAGCAACCGCTCCGAGCAGGATCAAAAGGGATGAGCGCGAGGAGCTCGTCAGTTCTTCTTTGAGCGAAACGACCACCGCGTCAACTTTGTCATTGCTGTCCGGATTCTGCTTTGCGAGGGCTTTTGCGATGATTCCGAGGTCTCCCTGCGCCTGCGCGAGAGTAACTCCGGGTTTGAGCCGTCCAATGGCTCGCCATTGATGCGCACCCTTGGTGCCGAGTGCCTTCGGCGTCATGTTCAGCGGCGTCCAGATGTCCGTGGTTTTAATCTGAGCCGAGGGAAAAGTGAAACCTCGAGGCATCACGCCGATGACTGCATAGGCTTCGCCGTTCAGCTCGATCGTGCTACTTGCGACATCGGTGCGGCCGCCGAAGTGTCGTTTCCAGAATCCATAACTGAGAACCGCAACGTGATTTTTCCCGGCCTGATCTTCCCCGGCATCAAAAGTGCGGCCGATTATCGGCGGAACGCCGAGCAATTCAAAGAAGTTCGCTTGCGTGTTGATTACCGCGGCCGACTCGGGTTCACCTGCGCCACTCGCATTAAAGTCTCGCCCCCAGGAGAAAAGGCTGGTCGCTGCGAAGGTCCGATTCTGCGATTGCCACTCTAGGTAGTCCGGACCAGTGAGCGGATAATTTCCTGGCGCACTTTCCGTACACCAGAGCTGGACCAGTTGTCCTGGATCCTTGAACGGCAGCGGACGCAACAGCGCAGAGTTGATTACGGAAAAAATGGCTGTGTTGGCGCCAATGCCGAGCGCCAACGTGAGGATTGCGATTGCCGTGAAGCCCGGGCTCTTCCGCAGCATCCGAAATCCATAACGCAGGTCCTGAAATAGTGTGCCCATTACCGCCTCCGGTTTTGGTCTATTCGTATCTGAGCGCCACCATCGGATCCACGCGCATAGCCCGCCGCGCCGGGATGTAGCATGCTGAGAGGGCCACAATTGTGAGAATTGCCGAAACGGCGACGTACGTCACCGGGTCCATAGCGCTTACAGTCAGGAATTTTCCTACCACTTGCGCCGCGGCTAAGGCCATCGCGATTCCAACGGCCAAACCAATCGCCACAATGAACAGTCCCTCACCGAAAACCATCTTCAGGATGTCCGTCGGCTGCGCTCCCAGCGCCATCCGAACACCGATTTCGTGCGTCTTCTGGCTGGCGGCATAGGAGACCACGCCATAAACTCCCACGATTGCGAGAATCAATCCTAGGACGCCAAGAACAGCCGCCAGCCCTGCGCCTATCCGATAAACCAACAGTCCGTTGAGGGTATAGAGAGCTTGCCTCATCGTTTCTACGTCGAAGACTGGAAGCTGTGGCGCGAGCGATTGGATTGTGCGTTCGATTTCCGGGATCATCGTTTCGGGCGCTGCTGTCGTGCGCACTTGAACGAATTGTAAGGAGTTGCCCGACTGATGTTGCACAAACGGAGCATAAAAAACCGGCGGGATCACACCAGTGACACCCTGGTACCGCACGTCCTTCACCACACCGACGACCACCATCGAATGTTTTGCTTCGGAACTCATTTGAAATTGCCTTCCGATGGGATCTGCGTCGGGCCAGAATTTCTTTGCCATAGCCTCACTCAGGATTGCGACGTACTGTGAGTTATCACCGTCAGCGTCGGTGAAAGCTCTGCCACGCAGGATGGGGATTTGCATGGTCCGGAAGTAGTCTATGGAAATCGTGTTGTACATGGCAGACGGAAGCGGCTGGCCGGCGGGAGGCTGATAGCCTTCGATCGTGAGCGTGTCGGTGCTGTTGTAATAGCCCATGGGCGTCGCGGTTGCAGTGCTCGCCGACACCACTCCGGGAAGGGAACCGACGCGGGTTAGAACGTTCTTGTAAAAATCGCGCGTCTGCTGCTGGTTGAATCCGATTTCCACGGGATCCATGGTGAGATTCAGAACGTGGTCCGGATCGAAGCCAAGGCTCGTGTTCTGGGCTTTTCCGAGGCTCCGAGCAAAAAGCCCCGCAATGATTAGAAGCACGAGCGAGCCTGCCACCTGCGCCACAACGAGCCCGCTGCGCAGACGATTCTTGCCTCCCACAACGCCACGGCCACCTTCGTGCAGGATGGTGGCAAGATTTCCGCGCGAGGCGCGAATCGCGGGTACTAAGCCGACGATGATTCCGGTCAATAGCGCGGCCGCCGTGGCATAGCCAAATACGCGCCAGTCAAAGCCGAAATCGAGATGCACGGGAAGATCGGTCTGAAAATTGAGGGAAGCCAGTGCGGAACTGCCCCAGTAGCCGAGAAAAATTCCCGCGATTCCACCTAGCAATGCCAGCAGAATACTTTCGGTCAGCAATTGCCGGACGAGGCGAAATCGCGCGGCACCCAAGGCCGCGCGAATGGCCATCTCGCGTTCGCGCACGGTAGCGCGAACGAGAAGAATGTTGGCCACGTTTACACAGGCGAGCAGCAACACCAGCGCCGTCAAGCTCAAGAAAAGTCCGGAGATCACCAGCAAAGTATTGTCCGGATCGGGTTGAGGCCGCGCGCGCAGCTCCGGATAGACCTGAAGACTCAAATCCTTGTCAGCCTCCGGATATTGCTGCGACAAACGCCGGCCTATCACCGACAGAGAAGCCTGCGCCTCCTGTAGTCCGGTGCCCGGACGCAAGCGGCCGAGCACGGGCAGATTGCGAAGTTGACGATTGGTCATGAAATCGTCCGGCTGGCCTCCAATTTCCAGCATGCCGAGCGGCAAATACCCCTGAATGCTCAGGAAGGGAAAGATTCCGACGAATCCTCGCGGCGCTACACCGACGATCGTGATGGGATGGCCATCCACCGAAACTTTGCGGCCTACGATGGCAGGATCTCCTCCGAACCGCGTCTTCCAGTAGGAGTAGCTGAGAACCATTACAGGATCGGCTCCCAGGGTCTCGCCTTCCGAAGGAAGGATAAATCGACCGAGTTCCGGCTTGATTCCCAGCGCAGGGAAAAAATTTCCGGAGACGTAGCTGGTCACGATGCGATCGGCTTTACCATCCACGCTCAGACCGTCCAAGCCAAGCTGGTAGGCGAACACATCGGAGAATACTTCGCTGGATTGGCTGCGAATGTCGCGAAAGTCGGCCACGGAAAACTGTGTCTGTATGTTTCCTTTCTGCTGTTGGAACGCGAGGACGGTGATCTGGGCGGGATCCTGCACCGGCAGAGGCCGCAGTAGGATTCCGTCCACCATACTAAAGATCGCAGTATTCGCGCCGATACCCAGCGCGAGCGTAATGATGGCGACGATCATGAAACCCGGATTCCTCATCAGCATTCGGACGCCGTAGCGAATATCCTGCATCAATGTTTCCATGTTCCGCTCCTCGTTATTCGTGTCTCAGAGCCCTGTAAAACTGTTTCCTCGCGATGTCTCTTCGTCCTGTGATACGCGACTCCGCCCGCGTATGTTCCTCGATCGATCCTCGAATCCGTGTCGGGTTTCGATCATTCGTATCGAAGCGCGACCATGGGATCCACGCTCGCAGCTTTTCGCGCAGGCAGCCATCCGGCAAGTAACGCAACCGCTGAGAGCAGCACCGCTGACGTCAAAAACACCAGCGGATTGCTGGCTTTCACGCCGAACAACTGCGACTCAATCAGTTTTCCGATCGCAAATGCTGCCACCAGCCCGATTCCAAGGCCGGCAATCGAAATGCGCACGATTTCGCGCAACACCAGCCACGCCACGTTCTTTTGCGAAGCGCCCAGCGCCATGCGAATTCCGATCTCGCGCGTTCGCTGCGCCACCATATACGCCATCACACCGTACAGCCCAATCGCGGCGAGCAGCGCAGCCAACAGTCCCAGACACAATGAGAAAAACGTCAGGAGCCGTTCAGCAAACGCAATTTCGTCCACTTGCCGGTCCAGCGTTTTCATTTCGAATACTGGCAGGTTTTCGTCGGCGCTTTGCACTGTTTTCCGCAGTATCGAGCCCAACGCCGTCGGCTCCAGGTTGGTGCGCACGTAGAACGTCGCGTTTCCGAAATTCTTGTCCTGACTGTAAGGAATATAGACAAGCGGCCGAATTTCTTGCCGCAGGTCCGTATTCTTGCTGTCTTTCACCACGCCGACGATTTCAATGTCGGGGTGCACGTCATTGCCGGAGCCGAACGCGAAGTGGCGCCCAATCGGGTTCTGGCCGCGAAAGTACGTCTGCGCCATTTTTTCGCTGACAATTGCGACTTTAGGCGCAGTGGAGGTGTCGCGATTGCCGAACTCGCGCCCGGACAACAGTGGAATTCCCAAAGTCGCAAAGAAATTTGGTCCTATCCAGTTTTGTTGGACGTCCGTATTTGTGTCTTCCGAGACCG